>Ga0207661_10000068_pt1 | contig 70953 bp, 64 predicted proteins | sample KBSC713LmetaG_FD_184337 | JGI IMG/M metagenome (GOLD analysis project Ga0207661, IMG submission 184337) | Corn rhizosphere microbial communities from Kellogg Biological Station, Michigan, USA - KBS C7.1-3L metaG (SPAdes) (version 2) | ecosystem: Host-associated > Plants > Roots > Rhizosphere ...
GTCGTGCAGCAGGGCGGCGATGGACGAGCTCCTCCTCGCGCCGCGAGTAACCGGCGCGCTGGGCGATCGCCCGCGAGTAACGGGCGACGGCGGCGCTGTGGCGGGCGGTCATCTGGTCCCGCAGGTCGAGCGTCCGCAGCATCGCGCTCAACATCCCCACCTGGAAGCTGGCCAGCTGCTTGGAGCGCAGCTCCAGCTCGTGGGCCCGCTGCTGGGAGAGGAGCAGCTGCCCCAGCAGGTACTGGAAGGTGACGAGGACGACGCCGAAGAGGGCGATCGCCGAGATGCCGATCACGTGGTAGATGAAGGCGACCGCGACAGCGAGCATCGCACTCGCGAACTCGGAGGGGAGAACCGGCGGAAGCACCGCCAGCTGGCTGGCGAAGGAGACCCGCTCGACGTAGGCGCGGTAGCCCGCGGTGAGGACGAAGTTAAGAGCCAGCGAGACCTGGAACAGCGCGAAGACCAGCAGGTAGAAGGACGCGTCCGCCGAGGTAATCCCGGTCCGTTCGGTGACGATTCGGAAGAGGACGCCGCCGACCAGCGGGAAGAGCGCGTAGGTGAAGACGTTGTTGACGAGGTAATGGGGTTCGTCGCGCCACCGGAACCAGCCGATCAGGATCGTCATCACGCCGATCAGGGCGGCCGGGGTGCCGCCCAGGAAGACCATCGCCACGACGAGCGCCAGGAAGCTGCCCGATACCTTGACCTTGGACTCGGTGGAGACGGCGGTGAGGTCGCTGAAGATGGAGAAGGCCAGCAGCACCCCGAAGAGGGCGAGGTCCCAGTTGCATTGCGGTGCCTCGACCAGCGCCACCACTGCGACGGCCACCAGGCCGACGATCATGACGGCCATAACGGCCCGGGATGGGGAGGTCTTGGTCATTGCGCTCTTCGACTCGCGGGAATCTTGTAATTCCTGGACACGGCGTCAATCCCTGCGCGGGGACGAGGATGCTGATCTGCGGAAATTCCGATGGCTGCAACCGTAGTGACGTTATTTGTCATCGGCAAGAGCTCTCGCCCAATTGAGCGATTTCTCCCAGGGCCGCGTTCGACTCTTTGGCGCTCGCGGGGGAACAACGCGGAGAGCGGCGAAAAGAGCCAAAAAAAAAGACAAGGGCACCCCATCCGAGTGCCCTTGTCAAAACTCAGCGTGGCGCCGTCATGTCGGTGCCACGTTTCAAAAAAGTCTAGTTGCGGAAGCCCATTGCTGCCCCTTCCTTGCCTTGGTTGAAGCCCAAGCTGTGCGTCGGTTTCCAAAACCTCAAAATCGTTGGAGAGTTTGTAGCACAGATTGTCTGAAACTTGTGCATTTGCAAGGAAACTTGTGCAGAAATGCAGTAGGACAGACGTGCAGCTATGCCTGAGACCCGCGTTCTAAAGCCCCTGCGGCGTCCCCTCTTCCGTCGCTTGGCGACGACCTACGCGATCAACGAGATCGGCGACTGGATGGGGATCATCGCCCTCTCCGTACTCGTCTTCGACGAGACCGACAGCGCCCTGGCGACCGCTGCGCTCTTCCTCGGAACCCGCTTCCTGCCTGCGTTTTTCGCCCCGCTGCTCGTCACCCGAGCCGAGCGGCCGCCAGTGCGGATCGCGCTGCCGGTGATCTACTCGGGCGAGGCTGCGGCCTTCGGCGGACTGGCCCTGATCGCCGGCCCGGGCAACTTCTCACTGGTGGCGGTGACCGTCCTCGCAGCCGTCGACGGCTGCCTGGCGCTGGTGGGACGCTCGCTCACCCGCGCCTCGGTCGCTGCCCTGCTCGAGCCCGCCGGCGAGCTCCGCTCCGGAAATGCCCTCCTGAACGTGGCGTTCACGGGCGGGGCCGCGGTCGGGCCGGCAATCGCCGGGCTCGTGGTAGGCGGATTCGGCGTACAGACGGCACTGCTTCTCGACGCGGTCTCCTTCTATGCGATCGCCTGGATCCTCTTCACCGCCGGCGAGATCCCCCAGGCGGAGCCGGAACCGGGGCGGATGCGGGAGCGGGTTCGCGCCGGGATCGCCTACATCCGCAACCAGAGCGCTCTGCGGAGGATCCTCACCGCGCAGGGCGCGGCCTTCGTCTTCTTCGCCGCCGTCCTCCCGGTCGAGGTCGTCTACGCCAAGGAGTCGTTGGGCACCGATGACGCCGGCTATGGCGCCATGCTCGCGAGCTGGGGCTTGGGGATGGTCGTCGGCAGCTTGATCTTCGCCCGCATCCGCGAGCGCTCGCTTCCCGCCCAGCTCTTCTTCAGCACGCTTGCCGTGGGCGTCGCCTACCTCGGCCTCGCGCTGGCGCCGACCCTGGCGGTGGCCTGTGCCGTCTCCGTGCTGGGAGGCGCGGGGAACGGCGTACAGTGGGTGGCGGCGATCAGCGCCGTGCAGGAGCTGACGACGGAATCGATGCAGGCGCGCGTGATGAGCGTGCTCGAGTCGATCGGCGCGGCGATGCCGGGGATCGGCTTCGCCCTGGGCGGTGTGATCGCCGCCGTCGCCAGCCCTCGGATGACGTTTCTTGTCGCGGGGCTGGGGGTAGTCGCCATAGTTGTCGTCATGGGGCCGCTACTGAGGGGGAAATGGCTGCAAAACCACGAAATACCTGTAAAGCCGTCGCTTGACGGCCATGAAGACGTTGTGTTGGAGTTGGTCCCCGGGTCTATCGGTAAACCGAAATCGGAGGAGATGCGTTGAAGAAGCTAGGAGCACTCATCGCGGTTCTGGTCCTTGCAGCGGTGGCAGCGATCGGGCTGGCCTCATGCGGGGGCGGCAGCGACACCACCTCCGGCGGTAGCGGCGGCGGCCAGAAAGGCGGGACCCTGGACGGGACCTACGCCTCCTTCCCCGATTACCTGGACCCGGCGCTCTCCTACACGGCCGAAGGATGGACGGCTATGGCTGACGTCTACATCCCTCTGCTCACCTACAAGCACGCCAACGGCGCGGAAGGCTCGGAAGTCATCCCCGGCCTGGCGAAAGAACTGCCGAAGATCAGCAATGGCGGCAAGACCTACACCCTCTTCCTCCGCCCCGGCCTCAAATACTCCGACGGCACCCCGGTCAAAGCCTCCGACTTCCCCTTCGCGGTCGAACGGATGATCCAGCTCAACTCCGGCGGCTCGCCCTTCTACCTGACGATCGAAGGGGCCGAAAAGTTCGCGGAAACGAAAAAGGGGCCGATCCCCGGGATCAAAGCCAACGACAAGACCGGCGAAATCGTCATCAACCTCGAAGGCCCGCGAGGCACCTTCACCAACGAGCTCGGCCTGATGTTCGTGGCGCCGCTGCCGCAGGACACGCCGATCGAAGACCTCTCCGCCAACCCGCCCCCCGCCACCGGCCCGTACATGATCACCAAGTCACAGCCGGGCAAGGGCTGGGAATACGAGCGCAACCCCTACTGGGCGAAAGCCAACGGCAAAGCAATGCCGGAATACCCCGAAGGCGTGGTCGACAGCGCCAAGATGACCGTGATCCGCAACCCGGAGACGCAGGTCGACGACATCGAACAGGGCACCTACCAGTGGATGCAGAACCCGCCGCCGGCCTCCCGCTATCAGGAAGTCAAAGAAAAATACGAAGGCACCCAGTTCCGGGTCGAGCCGACGATCAGCACCTACTACTTCTGGATGAACACGGAAGAGACGCCGTTCAACGACCCGAAGGTGCGACAGGCGGTCAACTACGCCGTCGATGCGAAAGCGCTGGAACGGATCTACGCCGGCCAGATCACGGCTACCCAGCAGATCCTGCCGCCGGGGATGCCCGGGTACGAACAGTTCGAACTGTATCCGCACGATCTGGGCAAGGCGGAAGAACTGATGAAAGAAGCCAACCCGTCGGACATGGACATCACCGTCTGGACCGACACCGAAAGCCCGAACAACGAAGCGGGCGAATACTTCAACGAGGTGCTGAAGGAACTCGGCTTCAACACGACGCTGAAACAGATCAACGCCGACAACTACTTCACCGTGATCGGCAACGCGACCACGCCCGGCCTCGACGCTGGCTGGTCGGACTGGTTCCAGGACTACCCGCACCCGAACGACTTCTTCCAGCCGCTGCTGGCCGGAGAAAGCATCTTGCCGACCAACAACGGCAACTTCGCCAAATTCGACAACCCGGCGGTCAACAAGAAGATCAAGGAACTCGGCGAAGAACAACTGGGACCCGAACAGGAAAAGGCCTACGCGGAACTCGACAAGGAAGTCATGGAAGAAGCTCCGTGGGCCCCCTACGGGACGCGCACCCTGTCGACCTTCGTCTCCGACGAAATCGAACTCGAAAGCGTCATCTTCAACCCCACCTTCGGCCACTACCTGACCAGCTTCGAATTCAAGTAGGTCCCGAGGGGTAGACGTACCTCGTGTCCACCGAACCGAGCGCAGAGCGAGGGCCCTGGTCCCTCGCTCTGCGGCGGTTCCTGCGCAACGGTCTCGCGGTCGCCTCTCTGGGCGTCTTCCTGGCGATCATCGTCTTCGTCCTGGCGGCGCCGCTGTGGGCCGACCACGTGGCCCACACGGGGCCGAACGAGGAGCACACGGTCGAACAGATCACGGTCGACGGTGAAAAGAAGGACGTCGTCACCGTCGAGGGCAAACCGATCGGCCCGCAGTGGTTCGGCGCCGGCGGCAAGTTCTTCCTCGGCGCCGACAGCCGCCTCGGCCGTGACGAGATGGTGCGGTTGATGTACGGCGGCCGCACCTCGCTGTTGATCGGAATCACCGCCGCCCTGCTCGCCACCATCCTCGCGATCGTCCTCGGCCTCCTCGCCGGCTACTTCCGCGGCTGGGTCGACAGCGTCATCGCTCGCACCCTCGACACGATCTGGTCGCTGCCCGTCTTCCTGATCGGTCTCTCGTTCGGGATCGCGCTGGCGGTCGGCGGCCTCGACCTCGGCTTCGTCGAAGTCTCCGGCGGTTCGCTCTGGATCCCGATCCTGATCATCAGCATCTTCACCGTTCCCTACATCGCCCGGCCGATCCGCGGCGAAGTCCTCGCCTTCAGCGAGAAAGAGTTCGTCGAAGCGGCGATCGCGCAAGGCGCCAGCCCGGGTCGGGTGATGTTCACCGAGATCCTTCCCAACCTCGCCTCGACGGTGATCGTCTTCTTCACCCTGATGATCGCCAACAGCATGCTGTTCGAGGCCGGCCTCTCCTTCCTCGGCGCCGGCGTGCAGCCGCCGAACTCCTCCTGGGGGACGATGATCAGCGTCGGCGTCGAGCTGCTGCGGATCCAGCCGCTGCTGGCGATCCTGCCCGGGATCATGATCATGCTGACCGTGCTGTCGCTGAACATCGTCGGCGACGCCCTGCGCGACGCGCTCGATCCGCGCGGCAAGGCGCGACTGGACGCCGCCCTGCAGTTCGAGGCCCAGGCCGGGGCCGGGGGCGGGGCGGCGATCTGATGGCGCGTTTCGTCGCCAGACGCCTGGTCGGGATGATCACGGTCCTCTTTGCCGTCTCGGTGATCGTCTTCGTCGTTTTTATGGTCCTGCCGAAGCAGAACCCCGCGCAGACCCTCGCCGGCAAGAACGCCACCCCGATCCTCGTCAAGAACATCGAAGAGGAATGGGGATTCGACGAATCCCTTCCCCAGCAATACCTGTCGATGATGAAGAAGGTCTTCACCGGCGAACTGATCCAGTACTCCCCACGGATTCCCGTTCTCGATCTGATCGTCGAAAAAATCCCTGCCACCTTCTCGCTGACGATCGGTGCGGCGTTGATCTGGCTCTTCTTCGGCCTCCTGCTCGGCTATCTCTCGGCGATCCGCGCCGGCGGCTGGCTCGACCGCATCCTCACCGGCGTCTCGATCGCCGGGATCTCGCTTCCCGTCTTCCTGCTGGCACCGGTGCTGATCTACGTCTTCGCCAACAAGCTCGAAGTTCTCCCGAACGGCCAGTACGTGCCGTTCGAAGAAGACCCGGTCGAATGGCTGAAGCACCTGATCCTGCCCTGGGTCACCCTCGCCGTCCTCTCGATCGGCTTCTACAGCCGCGTCCTGCGCTCGAACATGCTCGACGTGATGAACGAGGACTACGTCCGCACCGCCCGCGCCAAGGGACTGAGCGAGCGCCAGGTGATGACGCGGCACGTGCTGCGCAACTCGCTGATCCCGGTCATCACCCTCTTCGGGCTCGACTTCGGCGCCACCATCGCCGGCACCGCGATCATCACCGAAGCGATCTTCGACATCGACGGCGTCGGCAACTACGCAGCCAATGCCGTCGCGAAATTCGAACTGCCGCCGATCATGGGCGTGGCGCTCTACGGCGCCTTCTTCGTCGTCCTCCTGAACACGATCGTCGACGTCGTCTACGCCTACCTCGACCCGCGGGTCCGGCTGGGGGAAAGCGCCTCCTGATGAGCGCGCCGCTGCTCTCGGTCAAGGACCTGCGCGTCGGCTTCGCCACCGAAGACGGGGTCGTGCAGGCGGTCGACGGGGTGAGCTTCGACCTGCGCCCGGGCGAGGTGGTGGCGATCGTGGGTGAGTCCGGCTCCGGCAAGAGCGTCACCGCGCAGACGCTGATCGGCCTCACCCGCGCCAACAACGCCCGCATCGAGGGCTCGGTCAAGCTCGGCGGCGAGGAGCTGACCAGCGCCGGCGACGCCGAGATGCGGAAGCTGCGCGGCGAGCAGGTGGCGATGATCTTCCAGGACCCAATGACCTCGTTCAACCCGGTCTACCGGCTCGGCGACCAGATCGTCGAAGCGATCCGCGCCCACCGACCCGACACCTCGAAGAAGCAGGGGCGGCAGCGGGTGGTGGAGCTGTTCGAGGCGGTCGGCATCCCCGACGCCGAGCGGCGAGTCGACGACTACCCGCACGAGTTCTCGGGCGGAATGCGGCAGCGGGCGATGATCGCGATGGCGCTGGCGCTCGAGCCGGAGGTGCTGATCGCCGACGAGCCGACGACGGCGCTCGACGTGACGATCCAGGCGCAGATCCTCGGCCTGATCGAGGACTTGAACCAGGAGCACAACCTGGCGACGATCCTGATCACCCACGACCTCGGCGTCGTCGCCGAAGTGGCCGACCGGGTGCTGGTCATGTACGCCGGCAAAGTGGTCGAGGAGGGGACGCTCGACGAGATCTTCTACGACCCCCAGCACCCCTACACCTGGGGCCTGCTCGGCTCCCTGACCAGGCTCGACCGGCCGCGGCCGCACCGGCTGCCGCAGATCGCCGGCTCGCCGCCCTCGCTGCTGGACCTGCCCGAGGGCTGCCCGTTCCGGCCGCGCTGCCCGCACGAGTTCTCGAAGTGCCCCGAGTGCCCCGGGCTGGAGGCGCGGCTGCCCGACTCCTCCGACCACCGCGACCGCTGCTGGCTGACCCCGGCGGAGAAGCGCGAGAAGCGGATGGTCGAAGGGCAGATCGGGCTGGAAGCCCCGCGCGGGGTCGGGCAGGCATGAGCGAGGTCGGGAAAGAGGGTGGCGCGCCCCTGCTCGAGGTCACCGACCTCGTCAAGCACTTCCCGATCAAGCGCGGGATCCTGATCGACCGCGAGGTCGATCAGGTGCGGGCCGTCGACGGCATCAGCTTCGAGGTCGGGCGGGGGGAAACGCTGGGCCTGGTCGGCGAGTCGGGGAGCGGCAAGTCGACGGCCTGCCGCGCCGTCCTGCAGCTGATCAAGCCGACCTCGGGCTCGGTCAGGTTCGAGGGCCGGGAGATCGCCGGCCTCGGGCGACGCCAGATGCGGCCGCTGCGGCGGCAGATGCAGATGATCTTCCAGGACCCCTACGCCTCGCTCAACCCGCGCAAACGGGTCGGCCAGATCGTCGGCGACCCGCTGAAGCGGCAGGGCGTCGCCTCGGGTTCGGAGCTGCGGCGCCAGGTCCAGGAGCTGCTCGAGCGGGTCGGCCTCTCCAGCGAGCATTACAACCGCTTCCCGCACGAGTTCTCCGGCGGCCAGCGCCAGCGGATCGGGATCGCGCGGGCGCTCTCGCTGAAGCCGAAGCTGGTGATCTGCGACGAGCCGGTCTCCGCCCTCGACGTCTCGATCCAGGCGCAGATCGTCAACCTCCTCGACGACCTCCAGGACGAGTTCGGGCTCGCCTACCTCTTCGTCGCCCACGACATCGGCATCGTCCGCCACATCTCCGACCGGATCGCGGTGATGAACGAGGGCAAGATCGTCGAGCAGGGCACGGCGGACCAGGTCTGCGAGACGCCGAAGGACGAGTACACGAAGAAGCTGCTGGCGGCGGTGCCGATCCCGGATCCGCGCGAGAGCCGGGAACGCACCAAGGCCTAGCCCGGCGGGTCATATGCTCGCCGGATGACGCTTCCTCTTTCGCCGCCGATCAAGCCTCAGCTGGCGCTTACGCGGAAACAGCTGCCGGAAGGGGAGGAGTGGGCTTATGAGCCGAAGCTGGACGGGTTTCGGGCGATTGTCTTCGTGGATGGGGATGAGTTCTACGTCCAGTCCCGGGGCGGCAAAGACCTCAACCGCTACTTCCCCGAGCTGAGCTTCGCGCCGGGGCGCTGGGTGCTCGACGGGGAGCTGGTGATCCGCGACGCCGAGGGCAACCTCGAATTCGACTCGCTGCAGGAACGGATCCATCCGGCGCAGTCGCGGATCGAGCTGCTCTCGGAGCAGATCCCGGTCTCCTACGTCGTCTTCGACCTGCTCGCCGAAGGAGACGAGGTGCTCTGCGAGCGGCCGCTGCGGGAGCGCCGCGAACGGCTTGAGGCGATTGCCGGCAAGGCGGGCCTTGAGCTGACCCCCCTGACCCCCGACGCCGAGCAGGCGAACCGCTGGCTGGGAAGCATCGAGGGTGTGATGGCCAAGGACCTGACGGCGCCCTACGTCCAGGGCAAGCGCAAGGGGATGGCGAAGGTGAAGCGGGAGCGGACGATCGACTGCGTGGTCATGGGCTGGCGCCCCGGCAAAGAGGAGGGCACGGTCGGCTCGCTTATCCTCGGCCTCTACGACGGCGGCGAGCTGCGCTCGGTCGGCCACATCTCCGGCTTCTCGAAAGCGGCGAAACAGAGCATGCGGGCGATGCTGGCCCCGCTGGAGACGGGGAAGAGCGGCTCGGCGGAGCCGAGTCGGTGGACGGGGGGGCGCGATCTGGAGTGGGTGGAGTTGAGGCCGGAGCTGGTGATCGAGGTGGGGTATGACCACGCGGCTTCGGGGCGGATTCGGCATGGGGCCCGGTTTCACCGGTTCAGGGACGACAAACGGCCGTCCGAGTGCAGGTTCGAGCAGCTTGATGAAGGGGCGGCCTAGAACAGGGACCGCTGGGCGGGCGGGACCCGTCGCGGGCTGTTCGGGGACCCCTGCGCTGGATGCTCGGGGTCCCCGGCGCCCACGCCAACCGCCCGAGGAGTGGGTGGAGCTGACGGGGTTGATCCGGAGCCGTCGGTGAGGGCTCTGCGGGCTCGGCCGCGGCCCCAGGTTTTTAGGGCTCGGGTGGCGTGTTTGCGTTGCTCGGGGCGCATGTAGGCGCGGGTGCCGTAGAGGGCCTCGTACTTGGGGAGAAGGTCGGGGCGTTTGGCTTGGAGCCAGGCGAAGAAGACGTCCTTGACCTCTCCTTTGAGGTGGAGGGCGACGCCGCCGAGGAAGGTGGCGCCGGCTTCTTTGGCGCGGTCGACGATCGGTTGGACCTGGGCGGGGTCGTCGTTGATGCCGGGCATCAGCGGCGCGATCAGGACGCCGGAGTCGATGCCGCGGGAACGAAGCTCGGCGACGGCGTCGAGGCGGGCGGCGGGGCTCGGGGTGTGCGGCTCGGTCGCGCGCCAGGCCCCCTCGTCGAGGGTCGGGACGGAGAGGTTGACCGAGACCGGCAGCTTCTTCGCCATTCGCTCGTAGATCTCGAGGTCCCGCAGGACCAGCGGCGACTTGGTCAGGATCGAGACCGGCGTCTCCGCCTCCTCCAGCGCCGCGAGGATCTCGGGCATCATCCGGTAGCGGCTCTCGACCCACTGGTAGGGATCGGTGTTGGTCCCCAGCGCCACCAGCTCCCGCTTCCAGCTCGGCCGCCTCAGCTCCGCCCGCAGCAGCTCCGGCACGTTGACCTTGACGACGATCTCGCGCTCGAAGTCCCGCCCCGCCCCCATGTCGAGGTAGGTGTGCGTGCGACGAGCGAAGCAGTAGGCACAGGCATGACTGCATCCCCTGAACGGGTTGACGGTCCAACTGAAGCCGTAGCGGCTCCCGGGCACATGGTTCAGCGCCGACTGAGCGCGCACCTCGTGGAAGTTGATCCCCATCGCCTCCGGGGCGTCGAAGGTGCGGACGACCGTGCCTGCGCCCACACCGGGTAGACGAAGATCCTTCTCGACCCGTTGCTCATCCCACCTCATACGAACACATGTTCGCACATGGGACAGATGGGCTGACGCTCCTGCGAGCTGGACCGGCTCGATCCTGATGGAATACCCGCGGTGCGCCCGATCCTCCGTGACCGCAGGACCTGGATCTGGCTCGCCGTCTGGGTCGCCACCCGCGCCCTGATCTTCGCCGAGGTCGGCTTTTTCGCGACCTCGCATCCGCGCTTCGAGGACGTCGACAACTACGAGACCTGGTCTCACTACATAAGCAGCCACCACGCCCTCCCGGGTGGGGAAGCGTGGCAGTACCCGCCCGGCGCCGGCCTGCTGATGCTGCTGCCGCGGATCTTCCCAGCCAGCTACGGGGGCGCCTTCGTCGGCCTGATGCTGCTGGTCGACTTCGTCGGCTTCGTGCTCCTGGCCCGGCTCGGCCGGCGCAGCGGCAACGACACCGGCGTCTGGGTCTGGCTGCTGGGGCTGCCGCTGCTCGGGACCTTCGCCGTGCTGCGCTTCGACCTCGTCCCGACCGTGATCGCGATCGCCGCCCTCCTGGTCATCCACCGCCGTCCCAACTGGTTCGGCGCGCTGGTCGGACTGGGGGCCGTGATCAAGGTCTGGCCGATCCTGCTCCTCTTCGGCGAGTGGGACCGGCCGCGGCTGCTGCGCTCGGCCGGCGCGACCCTGGCCGCGATCGCCCTGGTCTTCCTCGTCGCGACGATCGCCTTCGGCGACACCACCGGCTTCCTCTCCCACGGCGGCGAGCGCGGCCTGCAGGAGGAAGCGGCGGCCACCATCCCCTGGCAGCTGGGGCAGATCGTCAGCGGCGACCCCTACCCCCGCGCGATCCGCTCCGGGGCCTGGGAGATAGACAGCTCGACCGCGGACGCCGTCGCCACCCTGCTGCGGTGGCTGACCGTGCTCGCGCTGGCCGCCGCCGCGGTCTGGTGGCGGTTCCGGGCGCGGGCGATCCGGGCCGGACGCGAGGACCTGGCGAACCCCGCGGTGAGCCGGGGCTTCGTCTTCACCGTCGTCCTCGTCGTGGTCGTCCTCAGCCCGGTTCTCAGCAGCCAGTACATGGTCTGGCTGCTGGGCCTGGCCGCGGTGGTCCTCAGCTCCGGGACGGCCCGGCTCGCGCGCCCGGCATGGGTCGTGGTCGGGGCAACCGTGCTCTCCACCGCCACCTTCAAATCTCCGGAGCTGACCCTGATCCGTGACCTCGCGCTCCTCTGCGCGGGCGTCGATGCGACGGCGGCGATGGTCCAGCTCGTGCGGCGGGGGGAGCTGTCCGGCCCGCAGGCGGCCGCGGCAGCGCGCCCCTGATCGCCACTGGTCATCTCTGGTTGGCGGAGCACAGCGTCGGTCGGTCGCCCGTCTGACAATCTTGCGCGAGAGGGATTGACCGGTGCCCCAACGATGACCGACCTCGCCCAAAGCCTGATCGACGCGCTCGCTCTCGGCGGCCTCTACGCGCTGATCGCCGTCGGCGTCACCTTGATCTACACGGTGATGGGGATGATGAACTTCGCCCAGGGCGAGTTCATCATGCTCCCCGCCTACGCCCTCTACGTCCTCGCGGGCCTGCCGTTCGCGGTGGCGGTCGGGGGCGCGCTCGCCACCGGTGTCGCGATCGCCGTCCTGGCCGAGCGGGTGGCGTTCCGGCCCGTCCGCAACGCCGACCTCTCCGCCCAGCTGGTCACCTCGCTCGCGGTGGCGACGATCCTGCAGAACGTCGTCAGCGCCTCGGTCGACGCCCGCGCCCAGTCGGTGGCCACGCCGGCGCTGGTCAGCGAATCGAGCCAGATCGGCTCCCTCTCGGTACCGAACCTCGAGATCCTCACCCTGGTGCTGACCGCGATCGTCCTCGGCGGTCTCGGCTGGCTGCTCTACCGAACCCGCGTGGGGCTCGAGATGCGGGCGGCGGCGGAGAACTTCGAGATGGCGCGCCTGCTCGGCGTCCGCGCCAACCGCGTGGTCGCGATCGCCTTCGCGATCAGCGGCGCTCTCGCCGCCACCGTGGGCGTGCTGATCGTGATGCAGACGGGCCAGGTCTCCCCGACGATGGGGCTGACCCCCGTCCTGGTCGGCTTCATCGCCGTGGTGATCGGCGGCTTCGGGAGGATCTCGGGCGCCGTGGTCGGTGGCCTGGTGCTGGGGATGGCCTCGTCGCTGCTCGGCGCCTACCTGCCTGACGGGCTGGTCCCCTTCCGCGACGCGATCGTCTTCTCCCTGCCCGTCGCGATCCTGCTCGTCAGGCCGCAGGGCCTGCTCGGCCCGGCCGCCGGAGAGGCCCGCCGCATATGAAAGGCGTGGGCCTGAGATCGCCGGCCTCCGCGGCCGCCTCCCTGGCCGTCCCGCTCGTCCTCGTGGCGCTGACCGTCGCGGTCGGGGCGAGCGGGACGCCCTCCTTCGAAGACACGGTGACGATGGCCCTCTGCAACCTGATCATCGTCCTCGGCCTGCAGGTCTTCATCGGCAACAGCGGCGTCTACTCGTTCGGGCAGCTGGGCTTTGCGGCAAGCGGCGCCTACGCCGCGGCCCTGCTGACGATCCCCGCGGCCTTCACTGTCCTGCAGACGCCCGGGCTGCCGAGCCTGGTCGCCGACGCCCAGCTCAGCCCCCTGCTCTCGACGCTGATCGCCGCGGCGGCAAGCGGGCTGCTGGCGGCGGTGGTCGGCTGGCCCTTGATGAGAACCTCGACCCTGGCGATCCCGATCTCGACCTTCGCCTTCCTGATCGTCGCCTACAACGTCCTCGCCAACTGGGACGCGGTCACCGGCGGCAACAGCGGGCTGGTCAGCATTCCGAGGACCACCGACGTCGCCTCGGCTGGGATATGGGCCGGCGCCGCGGTCGCCGTCGCCCTCGCCTTCAAATGGTCGGCGGCCGGCTACCGGCTGCAGGCGACCCGCGAGAACGAGGTGGCGGCGCGCTCGATCGGCATCGGCCTGATGCGGGAGCGGCTGATCGCCTTCACGATCAGCGGCGTGCTCTGCGGGATCGGGGGCGCCCTGATGGTGCACCAGTCCGGGACCCTCTCCCCCAGCACCTTCTACTTCGCCGCCTCGGTGACGACGATCACGATGCTGGTGGTCGGCGGCGCCCGCAGCGTCCTCGGCGCCGTCGTCGGGACGCTCGCGGTGGCGACGGTCAACGAGCTGCTGCGCAACCTCGAGGAAGGCGCCAACGTGCTCGGGCAGTTCTCGATCGGCGAGACGCCGGGACTGGCCGCCATCGGCCTCGGCCTGATCCTGCTGGTGACGATGGTCGCCCTGCCGCAGGGCCTGAGCCGTGGCCTCGAGGCGGGGGAGATCGGAGCACTCCGCCGCCGGCTGCGTTCCCGAGGGCTGCCGGCAGCGCCCCCGGCCACGACGGAGAAGGCGAAGCCGCGACCGGCTCGAGGACCGGCGGCCGGGCTCCGAGCCGAGGGGACCTCCCTTGCCTTCTCCGGGCTGCAGGTGCTGAGGGGGGTCGAGCTCGAGCTGGCTCCCGGCGAGGCCCTCGGGCTGATCGGACCGAACGGCGCCGGCAAGACCACGCTCGTCAACGTCCTCAGCGGCTTCCAGTCCCCGGATTCCGGCAGCGTCCTGCTCGACGGGACCTGCGTCACCGGCCACTCGCCGGCGCGGCTCGCGCGAGCGGGGCTCGGGCGCACCTTCCAGGCAGCGCTCCCCTTCGCGGGCCTGACTGTGATCGAGAGCGTCGCCGTCGGGGCGATGGGCGTCGGAGTCGGTCGCCGCCGCGCCGTCGGCGTCGCGGCCGGGGTGCTGGAGCGTCTCGGCCTCGGCGAACAGGCGCAGAGCCCTGCCGGTCTGCAGCCTCCGGGAGACCAGCGGCTGCTGGGCATCGCCCGCGCCCTGGCGACCGGGCCGCGCTACCTGCTGCTCGACGAGCCCGCAGCCGGGCTGAACGACGAGGAGTGCCGGGACCTCGTGGCGATCCTCCGTGGGGTGATCCGGGACTTCGGCTGCGCGGTCCTGCTGATCGAGCACGACATGAACGTGGTGATGGACCTCTGCTCACGAGTGCAGGTGCTCGACGACGGCAAGACGGTTCTGGTCGGGGCCCCCGCGGAGGTCCAAGCCGATCCCGCCGTGGTCGAGGCTTACCTCGGCACGTCCTATCTGGAAGGCGCGCATGCTTGAGCTGAGCGGGCTGAAGGTCGCCTACCGCGGAGTCGAGGTGCTCCACGGCGTCGAGATGAGCCTCGGCGAGGGGGAAGTGGTCGGCATCGTCGGCCCCAACGGCGCCGGCAAGAGCTCGCTTCTGCGGACGATCTGCGGCCTCACGCGTCCGAGCGCGGGCGAGGTCAGCTTCGAAGGCAGGACCCTGCGCGGGCTGCCACCCGAGGAGATCGCGAGGCTGGGGATCGCCCTGGTGCCGGAGGGCCGGCAGATCTTCGGCACGCTGACCGTGGCGGAGAACCTGCGCCTCGCCGCCCGGGGCAACGGTAGCGAGACGATGGAGGGGGTCCTGGAGCAGCTGCCGATCCTGCGGCAGCGGTTCGGGCAGCGCGCCGACCGCCTCTCCGGCGGCGAGCAGCAACAGCTCGCCGTCGCCCGGGCGCTGCTGCGCAAGCCGCGGCTGTTGATCCTCGACGAGCCCTCGCTCGGCCTCGCGCCGAAGATGATCGACGTCGTCTACGGGCTGCTGGAGGAACTCCGCGCGGAGGGGGCGACGATGCTCCTCGTCGAGCAGAACGCGGCCCGGACGATCGACTTCTGCCAGCGCAGCCTGGTGCTCGCAGGCGGCAAGGTCCGCGCCAGCGGCAGGCGGGAGGAGCTGCAGCAGAACCCGGAGGTCCTGAGTGCTTACATGGGAAGGCAGCTATGACCGACGACCGCACCTCATCCTCGGCGCCGAGCGGCGAAGACGTGGTGCTGGCCCTGCGCCACTGCTGGCAGCCGGTGGCGAGGCTGCAGGACTTGAAGCAGGGGCCCCAGCGCGCGGTCCTGCTCGACGAGGCCCTCGCCGTCTTCCTGACCGAGGGGGGCGAGGTGGCGGTGGTCGCCGACCGCTGCGCCCACCGTGGCGCCTCGCTCTCGATGGGCAAAGTCTGCGGCGAGAGCATCCAGTGCCCCTACCACGGTTGGGAGTGGTCGGGCGAGGGCTCCTGCGCCCGCATCCCCTCGCTTGCCGATCAACGCCAGATCCCCCCGCTCGCGCGGATCCCGTCATACCCCGCCCGCGTGCAATGGGGCCTCGTCTGGACGGCGCTCGAGGAGCCGCTGACCGACCTGCCCGACCTGCCCTGGTTCGACGAGGACAGCTGGACCTGGGGCCACGGCGAGCCCTTCGAGCTGCCGGTCGCCTTCGGGCTGATGATCGAGAACTTCCGCGACGTCGCCCACTTCGCCTTCGTCCACGCGGCCACCCTGGGGCCGCAGCCGGCGGTGGTCGAGTCGCTGGCGCCGGAGAGGAACGGGTTCGAGGTGACGCTCCGCCGCAACATGGAATGGGGAGAGGGTGCAAGCTCGACCTGGGGCGCGATGCGGGAAATCGGCTATCACACGATCGCGCCCAACTTCACCTCGGGGAGGTTCTTCACCGACGATGGCGAACGCTGCCTGCTTCACGTCTCCCGTGCCGTCAGCGCAACCGAGTCGGTGCACTACTGGATCGAGGGAGGGCTCGAGAGCTTCGACGCCGAGAGCATCGAGAAAGCGATCGCCTACGACACCAGGATCTATGCCGAGGACGTGGCCGTCGTCTCCAAGGTCCAGCCGCCCGAGCTGTCCCTGGACCCCGACGCCGAGATCAACACCCTTGCCGATCGGTACACGCTCGCCTACAGAGCGGCGTACGCGGACTTCGTCGACCAGGCCCTCGCCGCGCGCGGCGCTATTCGCCGTACGTCGGGATGAACTTCGGCTTCACCTTGGCCACCAGCTTCGGCTTGCCGTTCGAGAGGACGTAGATCGGCCAGGTGCGGACCGGGTAGTGATCGTCCGCGCTGTAGGTGATTTCCCCGAGAATCGTGTTCCAGGGCTTGGCCTCGAGGGCATCGGCGAGCACATGGCCGTCGACGCTGTGGGTTTCTTCGATCGCGTCGATGATCAGCTGGCCACCGGCGTACCAAGCCAGGAGGTTGGTCCCGATGTCGGTGTTGATCCCATCCTTCTGAAGCTGCTTGAACAGCTTTGCGGTGGCCTTGTTCGGCGGGTCGTAGGGCGATCCGTTCGAGGTGAAGTAGATGTCTTCGGTGTTCGGGATGCCCTTCAACCAGTACAGGCCGTCGAAGGAGGTGGGACCGTAGATCGGCAGGTCGATTCCCGCGGCGCGGATCTGCTTGATCGCCGCGGCGCCTCCGGGCGGATAGGAGCACATGACCACGGCGTCGGCATCGGAGCTCTTCAGCTTGCTGATCTGGCTCGAGAGCGAGGGGTCGGTGTTCTCGAAGTCGACGGAGTCCACGATCGTGCCGCCGAGCTCTTCCCAGGTCTGCTGGAACCCGGAGCAGGCGGCCTTGCCGTAGATGATCGCCGTGTCCCGGAAGAGGAACGGATGCCTGATGCCCTTGTCGTAGAAGAACGAGGCGCCGGCGCTGACCTCACCGAGGAGGCCCGGGTTCGAGCTGAAGGAGAGGCGACCGGACGTCGGGGGCCCGAAGCCCGGCTCCTGGAGGATCGAGAAGTTGAGCTTGTCGTATTCCTCGGCGAGCGGGGAGCCGGCCGCCGCGGTCAGCGCCTCGCCGGTGAAGAAGAGCACGTCGGCACCTTCTTCGATCACCTTCTGCACCGCCACTACCGCCTGCTGGGGATCCGAACGCGTGTCCACCTGGATCACCCGCAGCTTGTGACCGTCGATCCCGCCGCGAGCATTGGTTTCCTTCACCAGCTGTTCGAGGGCGACGATGGCGTCGTCGTAAGGCGCCATGTAGCCGGTCTTGGCGATCGCGGCGCCGATCACTATTTCGCGCGGAAGACCCGACGGGGACGGGGCTGCGTCGGAGCCGCCGCCGCAACCGCTCAGCACGGTCAGGGCGACGATCAACGCCAGTGGGAAGATCGATATTCGACGCATTGGGATTCCAGCGGAGGGGTGTACGGGGCTTCGGTTTCGCATCCTAGGCATGTGGGTTCACCGGCCCCTCCCCCGCCCTCGCCCGAGCGAGGTGGCAGCCTCGTAGTGCAACTGTGAGATGTCACTGCGGGCGAGGATGCGGGTCAGCTCCACCGGGCGTTCGGGGCTTTTGTCCGCCGATCCGTACTGGAAGAGCCGGCTGATGAAGATGGGATCCCCAGTTCGGGCGCCGAGGCTTTTGGCGGTCCAGGGCCCGCAGGAGGAGCTCTCGAATGAGGCGTCGATCCGGCCCAGCCGCGGGGACTCGCCGAGGACGGGCTGTTCGCCGCCCTGAAGCGAGATCGCAGCCCCCAGCAGCCAGGGCACCCGCGCAACGGGGAAGAAGGAGTCGATGATGCAGATCGGTTTGTCGATGCGGAAGATCGAGGTGACCTGGGCGACCGTCTCCCCCTGCGAGACGTCGAGGAAGTCGGCGATCGCCTGGTCGTTGGTCTGGTGGCGGATGCGGAGGACGCCGATCCGCGACTGGCTGAAGGGGTCCTCTCGCAGGGAGCGGATCAGGCCCCTGATCGGCACCCGGCGCTTCGGCGCGGAGACGTAGGTTCCCGAGCCGCGGCGGCGATAGATGTCACCGTCGCGTTCGAGCAGGCTGAGGGCGGGACGAACGACCGCACGCGAGACGCCGAAGTACTCTTCGATCTCGCGCTCCGAAGGGAACAGGGTGTCGGGCTCCCAGCCGCCCCCCTCGAGCCTCTGCTTGAGGATCTCACCGAGCTGGTAGTAGAGGGGCACCTGGCCGCCGCGCTCGGGGCGCCGGAGTCCTTCGAGACCGATCTGAGAAGGCCGCTTGCGGCGGCCTGAGGTTTTGCGGCGGCCGCCCGAAGCGGGATTCTCAGGCTCCAATCAACTCACCGCGCGGCTTACTGTTCGAAGATGTAACACGGCCCCGAGGGTAGGTGATCATTGGCCACACAGCCAGGGGGGATCGTCAGCGCCGGTGAACGCAGGGAATGCCGCATCGGGGACATCCTAAGTAGAGGTCTCGCTGCGCCTTCGCGCGCACGGCCCGAGGACGCCTAGTTGTTACTACAGGCTCGACTCAAGCCGGTGCTATCGTATTTGACGTGAACGTAAGAAGTAGCTTCATCGACAGCAGGCGCGTCGCGGCGAGCCACGAGCACTACAAGTGGTGGGCCCTCTCCTGCACCAGCCTCGGCATGCTCCTGGTGGCGACGAACTCGGGGACGCTGATCATCGCCCTGCCCGACCTCGAGCGGGCGCTCGGGACCAGCCTGCTGGAACTGGTCTGGGTGATCCTCGCCTACATGATCTCCTCGACGGTGCTGGTGCTGACGGCGGGGCGCCTCTCCGACCTCTTCGGCCGCAAGAGCGCCTTCGTCGGCGCCTTCGCGATCTTCGGCCTCGCCTCGCTCGGCGCCGGCTTCTCCGCCGACGGCACCCAGCTGATCCTCTGGCGGATCGTGCAGGGGATCGGCGGTGCCTTCATCTTCGCCAACGGCCCGGCCCTGGTCACCGACGCCTTTCCCCGCGACCAGCTCGGCCTGGCGATGGGGACGAACACGATGGTCGCGGCGATCGGGCTGGTGATCGGCCCGGTCCTCGGTGGCGCCCTGGTTTCGATCTCCTGGCACTGGGTCTTCTGGTTCAACGTCCCGCTCGCCTTCGCCGGCGGCCTCTGGGGCGCCCTCGTCCTCCACGAGCTCTCCCGCCGCGACAGCGTCCGCGGCTTCGACCTCGCCGGCACCTTCACCTTCGTCCTCGGCCTGACCGGGCTCGTCTACGGGATCTCCCGCGGCGGCATCTCCGGCTGGGACGACCCGCTGGTGATCGGCTCGCTGATCGTCGCGGCGCTGCTACTGCCGCTCTTCGTCTGGATCGAGCACCGCGGCTCGGCGCCGATGCTGGACCTGGCGATCTTCCGCAACCGCCTCTTCGCCGCGGCGACGGGAGCCGCCTTCATCAACGGGCTCTCCCGCTTCGCCCTGATGTTCATCTTCGTCTTCTACTACCAGGGGGCGCAGGGAGACGACCCGATCACCGCCGGGATCAAGCTCGCCCCGATGGCGATCGGGATGCTCGTCTCCTCGCCCCTGGCCGGCATCTGGGCCGACCGCCACGGCTCCCGCGCGCTCGCCGCCGCCGGGATGCTCGTCACCGCCCTCGGCCTGGCGCTGATGACGACGCTCGAGGCCGGGTCCCCCTACTGGCAGGGAGGCCTCTGGCTGCTGCTGGTGGGGATCGGATCCGGCATGTTCAACTCACCCAACACCGCCGCGATGATGGGCACGGTTCCGGTCGAGCGGCGCGGCATCGCCGCCGGGGCGCGGACGATGCTGCAGAACACCGGCGCCGTGATCTCGATCGCCTTCGTCCTTGCGATCGTCACCAACTCGATCCCCAAAGACGTCCTCTTCGCGATCTTCTCCGGCCTCGCCTCCGGCCTCTCCCCCGCCCAGCTCGACCCCTTCATCCACAACATGCACGAGGCGCTCTGGGTGCTGGCCGCGACCTCCGTGCTGGGCGCCGGGGTCTCCCTACTGCGCCCGAAACACGAATGAGGATCGGCGAAGTCGCAGAGCGAACCGGCACGACGCCGCGGACGATCCGCTACTACGAGGAGATCGGTCTGCTGCCGGCGGCGAGTGGCCGCCAGCCGGGGGCGCACCGCGTCTACGCCGAGGCCGACGTCGAGCGCCTCACCGAGCTGCTCCGCCTCAAGGACCTGCTCGGCCTCTCCCTCGAGGAGCTGAAAGAGCTGGTCGAGGCAGAGGGGGCCCGGGCGGCGCTGCGCCGGGAGTGGGACAGCGGAGTCGAAGACCCGGCACGCCGCCGCGCCATCCTCGAGCAGTCGCTCACCTATGCCGGCCGGCAGCTGGAGCTGGTTCGGCGTCGCCGCGACGAGATCGCCGAGTTGGAAGCGGAGCTGCTGGCCCGCCGCAAGCGCGCGCGGGAACTGCTCAAGCGTCAGCCGGGATAGCGACGCCCGCGGTCTGCTCCTCGAAGTGCTTGCTGAGCATCGTCACCTGCCCCTGGTAGTTCGAGCCGAGATCGGAGCCGTAGAGGCGCTCGGCGGGCGCCGACATCCACTCGAGGCCGAGCTTGCAGACCGGCTGGCGGTGCTCGACCATGAAGGAGACGTCGCGGGCCCGGACCTCGAGCGCGGCCCGGCTGCCGTGGCGCCCCCCCTCGGGGTCATAGCCGAAGCCGGGGTCGAAGAAGCCGGCATAGTGGGTGCGAAGCTCTCCCGCGGTCGGGTCGTAGGCCATCATCTCGGCCGCGATCTGGGGCGGGATGCAGACGCCCTCGGCCGAGAGCAGGAGGTAGAAGATCTCCGGCTCGAGCACGACCCTGCTGCCGGGCTCGGGGTAGACCGGATCCCAGTAGTCGGTCCAGCGGTAGGCGCGAATCCGGGAGAGGTCGACGGGCAGGCTGTTCTTCTTCGCCCGGTAGCCGACCACCCTGTCGGTCGGCCCGGAGAGGTCGAGGCTGAGGAAGAGGCCGTCGGAGACCGCCATCTCCGACTGGCGCAGCGCGTGCGAGTCCAGGTAGAGCAGCGGGAACTCGTCCTGCAGCTCGCGGATTTCCTCGTCGGAGAGGCGAACGTCCCCCCGCGCCAGGCGCAGCTGGTTGAGCGACAGTCCCGTCTTCACCTGGATCGCGAACGAGCGCGGGACGATCTCCAGGTAGAGCTGGCCGCGGTACCCGGCGCGGATGTCGTCGAAGCGGTGGTGGCGGTCGGTGATCACCCGGGTGAAGACGTCGAGGCGCCCGGTCGAGCTCTTCGGGTTCGCCTTTCCCCGCACGTCGTCCGGCAGGCTCAGCCGCTCGATCAGCGGCACCAGGTAAGGCCGGTCGCGCTCCAGCACCGCACCGTCGCGGAGGTCGACGCGCTGGAAGGCGAGCCCGTCGATCTTCTCCTCTACCGTCGAGTCGACGTCGGGCAGGAAGGAGCAGCGCAGCGCCCAGGCGAAGTCGCCGAGGCGCAGGTCGATGCTTGCCGGCTGCACCGACTGCGGCCGGATCCGGTACTCGCCGGAGCCGATCCACTCGGCCTCGATCGCCTGGTTCAGTCCCTGCGAGGGAAGAACGCCGCGCCTGAGCTCGCTCATCCAGCGGAGACTATTCGCCGCGCCTCCTCCCCGCCGAGGTAGGCGGAGAAGGTGAACTCGACGATCTCCGGAAAAAGGTCACTCAATCCCTCCCCTTCGCCGGCGAGGATGCGGCGGCTGAGCAGCGAGGTGATGCCGCCGATCACGGCCTCGTTGGTGGCCTCGGGCACCTCGCCCCCGACGACCGGGCGAGGAGCTTCCCGCCCGAGGATGTCGACGAAGGACTCGAGTGCCGCCTGGTAGCGGTCATAGACGTCGCGGCCCGCTCTCAGCCCTTCGACCAGGGCGATGCTGGCGAGCGCCGGCTCCTCGTCGAACAGGTCGAGCACCCCGCCGACCGCCTCCGGCACCCGCTCGGCCCAGCTTCTTCCCTCGGACCCCTCGCAGGCGGCGAGGACCCGCTCGCGAATCCGCTCGATCGCCGCTTCGTAGGCGGCGACAAAGCAGTCATCCTTACTTTCGAAGTGCTTGTAGAAATCACTCTTGGAAACAGCCGCGCGCCGACCGATCAAGGAGACGGTGGTTTCGTGGTAACCCACCTCGTAGAGGGCCTGAGTAAGCCCGGAAATCAGCCTCTCACGCTGATTGCGAGCAACGAACTCCGCTGAAAGCCCATGACGTCCCCGTGGTAGTCGCTCCATCCCACCAGGAAGTCTGGCACCGCCCTCTCAGTCGCGCCGGCCCCCGCCGTCTACCACGTGGCCGACTCCGAAGTAGGGAGAGAGGACGAACTGAGACAGTTCGGGGAGTAGTTCAGGGGCCTGCTCGGCCTCGCCGCGACGGATCTGCAGCTGCAGGATCCAGGCGACGCCGCCGACCAGCGACTCCTCGATCGTCTCCGGCAGGTCGGCGCCATCCGGGGCGCTCGACCGGAACAGCTCGACGAACTGCCGCATCGCTGCGTCGTAGAGGCGAGCCGAGCTGGGGGTGGCGGAGATCGCCTCGACCATGCACATCCGCGCCACTGCCGGGCGCTCGGCGACGAAATCGAGCAGCGCCTCCAAGCCCCCGACGACTCCGGCCTCGGAAGATCCGTCGCCCCCCTGGCAGCCCTCTTCGACCGCGAGCCGCAGCTCCGCCACGGCGGCGTCGATAGCCGAGAGGAACAAGTCCTCCTTGCCGTCGAAGTTGTCGTAGAGGGTCTTGCGGGCGACGGCCGCTCGACGGACGATGTCGGCAATCTTCGTCGCCTCGTAGCCGTTCTCCGCGGTCAGCTCGGCGATCGCCTCCATCATCCGGCGCCGCTTGTGACTGGCGACGAACTCGCGCGGCAGCTCCGGTCGGGCGGGGCTCATCGAGCCTCCTCCATGCCCTCGGGCGATAGCGCGGGGACGCTGCTGAATGGCGTATGAAGCCCACCAATAATCTGGTACCGTGATAAGACTTGCATTGTTTTTAATAGAAACTTGTGAGTTACTCGGTGTCCGTCGATCGAATTCAGCTGAGCCAAGAGACCCTTCTCGCTGCGATCGGTGACGAGTGGCCCTCCGAGCAAGTCGAGGCCGCGCTCGAGTTGCTCGCCAACAGCAGCGGGAAATTTCCCTCGGGAGTCCGGCGATTTCCGGCCGAGCTGATTCGTGCGATTCAGCGGGAGCGTCTGATCGTAGCGATGCTCAACGCCGCCGCCGACCTCGGCTACCTCGAAACCAACGTCCAGGACGTGATCGACCGGGCGGGGGTCTCCAGACCGACCTTTTACGAGCACTTCTCCAACAAGGAAGACTGCTTTCTCGCTGCTTTCGACACCAGCGCCACCCGCCTGCGCAAGAACATCGCTGCTGCCGCCCTCGCGGGTGGGGACGTCTGGCGTGACCGGGTCCGCTTCGCCCTCGAAGCGCTGCTCGGGTTCGCCAGCGGGGAGCCAGCCACGGCCCGCACGATGGTGGTCGAGGCGAGGGCTGCCAGCGCCGCTGCGGTTAAACGCCGTGTCGAGCTGATGGACCAGTTCGCGCGGTGCCTGCAGGCAGAGGCCGAGGAACTGCTCCCCGCCGGGTCCGCCGAGAACCCGCTGACCACGGCCGGAATCGTCGGCGGGGTCGAATCCTTGCTCTATTCGCGCCTCTGCAAGCACGAGTACGACCAGCTGGAGGCACTTCTGCCCTCGCTGATGTACTTCGTCGTACTTCCCTACGAAGGTCATGAGGCGGCGGCTGAAGTGTTCGCGGTCAACTAGATCCAGAGTACTAAAATTAGACAACAAGTACAGCCTTTTCCAGGGTTACATCAAGTGGTGTCGAGAAGGCGCGCCGGGGCGAAATCGAAAGCGCCCTAGAATCCAGCCCGGCTTCCTGGAGGGGTGCCGGAGTGGTTGAACGGGGCGGTCTCGAAAACCGTTGGCCCTCGTAAGGGGGCTCGTGGGTTCGAATCCCACCCCCTCCGCTGAGCTTGCGTTCCTCAAGCGCGGGCGCTGCTCTGCCGAAGAAGCCGCATGAGCGCAGGCGAGCAGACCCCTCTCGGGCGTTTCTTCGACCGCCACCCCCGCCTGCTGCGGGCGCTGGCGCTGATCGCGCTCGCCTGGGGCCTCGGCTACCTGACCTGGCGCATCGGCTGGAGCGGCGAAGGCGCCAGCCCGGTCGCCTTTGGGATGCTGCTGGCGACCGAGGTTTACGGCCTCTACGCGCTGGCGATCCTCGCCTGGTTCTCCTGGTCGCGGCCGGCGGCGGTGCGCCCGGCGGCGACGCCCGGGCGCAAGGTGGACGTCTACGTCTGCACCTACGACGAGCCGGCGGAGGTGGTGATGGCGACCCTTGCCGGCTGCCGCGCCCTCACCTACCCGCACACGACCTACCTGCTCGACGACGGCCGGCGGCCGGAGATGCGCGAGCTGGCAGAGCTGGCCGGCGCCGAGTACATGACCCGGCCCGACAATTCGCACGCCAAGGCGGGGAACCTCAATGCGGCGCTGCCGCGGACCGAGGGCGACCTCGTCTTCGTCCTTGACGCCGACCACGTGCCGATGCCGGACGCCCTGGACGCCCTCGTCGGCTACTTCGACGACGAGCGGATGGCCCTGGTGCAGACCCCGCACGACTTCTTCAACCACGACTCGGTCCAGCACTACGTCGTCGGCCGCCACGAGCAGTCGCTCTTCTACCGGGTCGTCTGCCCCGGCAAGGACCGTCATGGCGCCGCCTACTGGTGCGGCTCCGCAGCCCTGATCAACCGCCATGCGCTGCTCGAGATCGGCGGCGTCGCCACCGAGACGATCGCCGAGGACTTCCACACGACGATCCGGCTGATGCGCCACGGCTGGCGCAGCCGCTACCACGACGAGGTCCTGGTCCAGGGGCTGGCCCCGCACGACCTCGACGGCTACCTGCTGCAGCGCGACCGCTGGGCCCGCGGCAACCTCGCGGTCTTCCGGCTGCCGGAGTCGCCGCTGCGGGCCAAGAGCCTGAACCCGCTGCAGCGCCTCTCCTTCCTCGCCAGCCTGCTCGCTTACCTGGCGCCGCCGATGCGGTTGCTGCTGCTGCTCACTCTCGGACTCGTGCTCTGGACCGGCGAGCTGCCGATGAAGATCAGCGTCGTCGCCCTGGCGGCGCTGTGGCTGCCCTACGTCCTCCTCAACTTCGGCGCCGGCGCGGCGCTGGCGCGCGGCTACATGCGGGTCCCCGAGTCCGCCCACTACGAGCTGCTGACGATGGAGATCTACACCCGGGCCCTGCGCTGCGCCCTCGTCCCCGGCAAGACCGCCTTCAAGGTGACGCCGAAGCAGGGACGCGACGGCGGCGGCTTCGACGCCGTCCGCAAGCTCCACCTGGTCCTCTTCTGCACCCTGCTGCTGGCGGCGGGGACGGCGATGCGGCTGCTGGACCTCGCCGGCGTCGGCCCGCTGCCGGACCTGCCGGGGATCGCCGCCGTCGTCGTCCCCCTGCTCGGCCTCTATGAGCTGCGGCGGCTGCTGGCGACGCTGGCCGCGGTCGGCCGGCGGCGCCAGCGCCGGCTCGTCTACCGCTTCGAGGGCGACGCCCCGGCGAACCTCTACACGCCCGCCGCCCACACCACTGCCCGCCTGGTCGACGCCTCCGCCGCCGGGCTGGGACTGGTCGCCTCGGCGGCGCTGGAGACCGGCAGCGAACCCGCCGTCCTGCTGACCCTGACCGACGCCGCCGGCAGCGAGCACGAGGTCGCCGTCAAGGTCGAGGTCAGGACCTGCCGCGAGGTCGAGGGGAGCTTCCTGATCGGGGCGACGATCCGCGAGATCGACCCGGAGGCGAGACTGCGACTGATGGAGTGGTGCTACGTCGTCTGCACCCACGAGCGCCTGCGCGGCCGCCGTCCCGCCGCGCCGATCCCCGAGTCGGAGGCGATCGTCGTCTCGCTCGACGACTACCGCGAGGAGCCGGTCCCGGCCCGGCCCTCGATCCCGGCTCTGCGCCAGGCCTGAACCGCTACCCTTGCTTGACGCGGCAGTTCGCAAAGACGCCGCGGGGGAAATGGAGAGGACCGGCATTATCGGCCAAGAAATGCCGGCCCTCCCGCGCTGCAACGAAGCGTCGTCAGAGAGAGCTCCATTACATCCCTGAGTATAGAGTCGGACTCAAACCGGTCGGCGGATTCCTCATTAAGGAACCGCCAGGTTCCGCAAAGCGGAGAGGGTGGGATTCGAACCCACGAGGCGGGTTAACCCCGCCCACGCGATTTCCAATCGCGCTCCTTAAGCCACTCGGACACCTCTCCGGGTCCCGACAGGGTATCGGCGCGCCGGCAGGCGACGCGCTAGCCGCGGCGGGCGGCGAAGAACTCGCGCAGGAGGGCGGCGCACTCGGCCTCGCGGACGCCGGCGACGACCTCGGGGCGGTGGTTGAGGGCGGGCTCGGCGAGGACGTCGAGGACGCTGCCGGCGGCGCCTGCCTTGGGGTCGGAAGCGCCGTAGACGACCAGCGGCACGCGGGCGAGGACGATCGCCCCGGCGCACATCGCGCAGGGCTCGAGGGTGACGAAGAGCGTCGTCTCCGGCAGCCGCCAGCCACCGAGCGCCTCGGCGCCCGCCCGGATCGCCAGCAGCTCGGCGTGGGCGGTCGGGTCGCGGCGCAGCTCGCGCTCGTTGCCGGCCCTGGCGAGCAGCTCCTCGCCGCGAAAAAGCGCCGCTCCGATCGGCACGTCGCCGTGGGCCTCGGCCTTGCGCGCCTCGGCGATCGCGATCTCCATCCCGGCATCGAAGCTGCCCGCGTTCACGATCCGGGAGTATGTCCGCCGACAACTTCCGCGGCAGCGCGGTGTTCGCACCTAGAGACGATGAGACGACTACCGCGCACCCTCCTGCCGCTGGCGGCGTTCGCCGCGCTGGCGCTCCTCGCCGCGCCCGCTCAGGCGGCGACCGGCGTCTCCCCGGCGCGTGGCTTCGCCCCCCGGCAGCTGCTGGTCAAGTTCGAGGGGCAGCCGCATGGGCAGGCGGTCAGGCTCGGGCGCCGGGTCGGGGTGCGTGAGGCCGCTCGCGCCCTGCGGCAGAACCCGAACGTCGTCTATGCCGTCCCCGACTACATCGCCTCGGCCTCCGCAGTGAACCCGCCCCCCTACCCCGACGCCCCCCCGTTCGATCCGAATGACACCGGCAGCCTGGCGGGGGGAACTCCGGAAGCCTCCGGCAGCGCCGGCGGCTGGATCTACAAACAGTGGAACTTCCTCACCTTTGACGCTTCGAAGGCGGGCGGGCTGCCGGTCTCCCCGGGCGGGATCGACGCCCCGGGCGCCTGGCGCAACCTGATCCAGCGCGGCCGGCCCGGCGCCGCCGGGGTCGTGGTCGCCGTCCTCGACAGCGGCATCGCCTACCGCTCGCTCGGAACCGGCTTCCGCCGCAGCCCCGACTTCGGCCCGCGGCAGTTCCTGCCCGGCTACGACTTCGTCGACCACGACCGCATCCCCCTCGACGAAAGCGGCCACGGCACCCACGTCGCCGGGACGATCGCCGAGAAGACCGGCAACGGCGTCGGCGTCACCGGCCTCGCCTACCGGGCGAAGCTGATGCCGGTCCGCGTGCTCGACCGCAACGGCTTCGGCGACGCCCTCGACATCGCCAAGGGGATCCGCTTCGCCACCCGCCACGGCGCCCAGGTCATCAACATGAGCTTCAACTTTGACTGCGGCAAAAGGGTGCCGCTGGTTGACGAAGCGCTGCGGGAAGCCTTCGAGGCGGGCGTCGTCACCGTCGCCTCGGTCGGCAACTTCGGCTCGGAGAGCTGCGTCTCGGCGCCGGCGACCGGACCGCGGGTGATCGGCGTCGGCGGCACCACCGAGGGGGGCTGCCTCGGCGAGTACTCGCTGGCCGGCCGCGATGTCGACCTCGTCGCCCCGGGCGGCGGCGTCCCGCAGAGCGGCTGCCCCTCGGTCGCGGCACGCCCGATCTACCAGGTGACGCTGCAGCCGAAGAGCACCAAGGAGTTCGGGATCCCGGCCTACTACGTCGGCACCTCGATGGCCGCCGCCCATGTCTCCGGCGTCGCTGCGATGGTCCTCGCCAGCGGCGCGATCAACCCGGTCCTGCCGCCCCCCAGGAGGGTGGAAGTCGTGACCAGGAAGCTGCGCAATAGCGCGCGGGACCTGGGGCTGCCGCAGACCCAGCAGGGCGCCGGCCTGGTCGACGCCGCCGCCGCGACCGGGACCTTCCCGGTCTTCGCGCCGGCGCGCTGAGAGCGCCTACGTCGTGCGGACGATGATCACGCTGCAGGGGGCGTGGTGGGAGACGTTGTTGGGGACGCTCCCGAGCAGGTAGCGGCGGGCTCCCGTCATCCCCTTGTTGCCGACGACGATCAGGTCGGCCTTGACCTCTTCGGCGACGTTGAGGATCGCGTCGGCGGGGTCGGCCTCGACCGGGTGGGTCTGGACCTCGATCTCCGCCTCTTTCGCCTCCGCCGCGGCGGCGTCGAGGACGAGGTTGACGTCCTCGCGCGGGCCCAGCTCGTACTGGACGTCGGCCGGCGCTTCCTGCGCCTCGGCGCCGGTGCGGCGGCCGGCGGCGGGGGAGTAGGCGCTAACGATGCTCAGGCGGGCGCCGCTCAGCTTCGCCAGCTCGATCGCCTGGCTGACCGCCTGGCCGGCCGTCTCGGAGCCATCGGTCCCAACCACGATGCGAGTGAACACGCCGCCTCCTCTGTCCGGGTCCTGAACGCGCCCGATACTAATCGCTCAGAGCGCCTCCTAACGCTGCTGCTTCGCGGGCAGGCCGCGGAAGCCGTCGCCGAGGATTTCGTTCGGGGTCGTCGCCAGCCGGTAGACGGCGATCACCATCGCCAGGAAGAGGCAGACGACGAGGACGGCCATTCCCGCTCTCCAGATCCAGGGCACAGGGGAACCCTAGATGGTCCCAGCGCCGCGTTAAGGTGGTCGGCGATGGCGCTGGAGAAGGTGGCAAACGGCGTTTGGCTCCTGCGCGGGGACCTCCGCGGGGCGATGAACATCTACTTCCTCGAGGACGGCGACGGCGTCGTCCAGTTCGACGCCGGCACCAAGGCGATGCGGAAGAAGGCGAAGGCTGCGGCCGAAGAGCTGGGCGGGCTGAAGCGGGTCGTACTCGGGCACGCCCACGCCGACCACCGCGGCACCGCCCCGTATATGGACGTGCCGGTGCTCTGCCACCCCGACGAGCGGGCCGACGCCGAAAGCGGTGCCGCGATCGCCCCCTACATGGACCTCTCGCAGCTGCCGGTGGCCTGGGTGCGCTGGCTCTATCCCTTCCTGTTGCGGCGCTGGGACGGCGGTGCGGTGCGGATCGCCGACACCGTGATCGAAGGCGACGAGGTCGCCGGCTTCAAAGTGCTGCACTTCCCGGGGCACGCGCCGGGCCTGATCGGGCTCTGGCGGGAGAGCGACCGGGTGGCCCTGGTCTCCGACGTCGTCTACCTGGTCGACTCGGCGCGGCTGAAACCGCTGCCCGAGGGGGAGGCGAGCGTCCCCCATCCGGCCTGGGCCTGGGACCACGCGAAGGCGAAGGAGTCGCTGCGGCGACTGGCGGCTCTGGAACCGCGGGTCGTCGGCGCCGGCCACGAGCATCCGCTGCGGGGGGAGAACCTGCGGGAGACGCTCGAACGGGCCGCCGAGAAGTACTGAAAGCGCCCACTGCCATAAGTTCCAACGCCTGATGATCGCGACCTACGCCTCGGCGGCGCTGATCTGCGCCGTCTCGCTGCTGGTCGGGCGCGCCGTCCTCTCGCTCGCCGGCAGGCGGGAGTGGTCGTGGCTGGAGCCCGCGGTCGGCTTCGGCGCCGTCCTCACCGTCACCGGCCTGCTGGCCCGAGCACCCGGCCACGGCACCTCGGCGACCCTGGGCCTGGCCCTCCTGATCCTCGTCGCGCTCCTGGTCCTCTGGCGAGTCGGCGTTCGTCCTTTTCACGAGATAGATGGGAAAAGGACGAACGCGGGCGGAATTCCGTGGCGGGAAGGGTTGCCGGTGGCGCTGGTCGTCGCCCTCGTTTTGGCGATCCCGTTCGCGGTCAGCGGCCGCTGGGGGCTGCTCGGGGTCGGCTTCAACAACGACCTCGGCCTCCACCTCGCCTGGGCAGAGTGGCTGCGCAGCGGCTTCGGCCCCGAACCGGACCCCGGCTACCCGCTCGGCCCCCACGGCCTCGCAGTGGCAACCGCGGTCGTGCCGGGCATCGGCCTCGGCCAGGCCTTCCTCGGCGAGATCGTCGCGATCGCCGTGATGACCGCCCTCACCGCCCTCGGAGCCCTACGAACCCTCACCCCCACCCGCCGCACCCTCGCCGCCGCCCTAGTAGCCCTCCCCTACCTAGCGGCCTCCTACTACGCCCAAGCGGCTTTCAAGGAGTTGGCAGAGGCGCTGCTCGTGTTGGCCTTCGCGATCTGGCTAACCACCCTCGATACCGCGCGCAACCCCGCCGCCGGCAGCCAGGTCAGGGGGGTACCTTCGCCAGACACTCAACATCGAGCATCGCGAGATGTGTCTGGCGTGGGTGCCCCCCTGACCTGGCTCCTCCCACCGTTCGCGCTCGCCGGCGGCATCTTCTTCAGCTACAGCTTCGCCGGTCTGGCCTGGCCAGTAGCAATCGCTGCCCTCTGGAGCCTCACCCTCCCCGAGGTCCGCCAGGCGCTGCGCCCCCGCTCGCTCCTCCGCTTCCTGCTCCGCCCGGCGACGCTGCTGGCGATCGCGATCCTCGCCGGACTGGCCGTCCTCGTCACCTTGGTCGGCCCCTTCGGCTTCGCCAGCAGCTTCAACAAAGTCGCCGGCAGCAACACCTACGGCCCGGTCTCGCCGCTGGAGGCGCTGGGGATCTGGCCCGCCTCCAACTACCGCCTCGACGCCGCCGGCGGCGCCCGCCTCCCTGGCCTCGCCGGCGCGATCGCGATCCTCGCCCTGGTCGTCGGCGTCGCCTGGTGGATCCGCCGCCACGAACCGACCATCCCGATCGCCCTCGGCGCCGCCTGGCTCCTCTACCTCCTCTCCCTCCCCTCCGCCGGCGACTACTCCCAGGCCAAGGCCCTGATGATCGTCTCCCCCCTCGCAATGCTGGCGATCGTCCGGCCCCTGCTGCAGGAATTCCCGGGTCCAGGGAGCCGGGGGAGGGGGTCCGCCGGGCCCTCCCCGCTGTTGCCAGCCGGACCCCCTCCCCCGGCTCCCCTCCGCCTTGCCTGGACCCTCTTGGCAGTGGTCTTCATAGGAGGCGCCGTCTACTCCAGCTTCCTAGCCCTGAGAGACGCCCCCGTCGGCCCGCCCGGCCACGGCTCCGAGCTCGAGGCCTTCCTGCCAATCCTGCACGGCCAGCCTGTCCTCTACGCCGGCCAGGACCGCTACGCCGCCTACGATCTGCTCGGCGCCGACACCCACGTGCCGCTGGTCGAGTTCCCCGACGACGCCGTCTCCCCCAACCCGGAAAAGCCGTTCGACACCGGCGACGCCTACAGCCCGATCGACTTCGACTCCTTCTCGCGCGGGACGCTAGACCGCTTCCCCTACGTGATCACCGGCCGCGCCGCCTGGAACAGCCAGGCGCCACCGAACTTCAAGCGCGTCGCCGCCACCCCCTCCTACGTGCTCTGGAAACGAACCGGCCCGACTCCCGAGGACCGCCACGTCCTGCTCGAGGGAACCGAGGCGGGCGCCTTCGCCGGCTGCGAGGCACCCGAGATCCGCATCCTCCTCGGCGGCAAGGGCCGCGCCGGCCTCTTCCCCGACGCCGTGATTGGGCAGAAAGACGACTGGGACGGCGGCAGCATCCTCGGCACCGGCGCCGAGACCGCGCAGACCCTGCATCTCCCGGCCGGCAGCTGGGACCTCTCGCTGCAGTACTTCTCCCCCTTCGACCTCACCCTCTCGGCGCCCGGCTTCAGCGAAGAGCTGAAGGCGGCCCTCGACGGGCAGCGGCCGAACACGATCAGCCTCGGCAACAACGGCCAGTTCTGGCCCGCCGGCCGCTACGAAAGCAAGGGCGGCAGCGTCCGCTTCACGGTCAGCACCGAGGACGCCTCGACCCTCCAGAGCCTCAGCGGCTACACCGGCAAGGCCTACCTCGGCGAGCTCGTCGCGGTCCCGGCCGAACCCCACCGCACGGTGCCGCTAGGCAAGGCGTGCGATAGCTGGATCGACTGGTACGAAGCCCGCGAAGCGCCTTAAGCGGCCTTCGACTCCATCCGTTCGGGTGAAACCCGGACCACGTCCCACGCCAAGCCGACCTTCTCCAGCCCGTCGATGACCAGGGCGGAGACGTCGACCTGGTACCAGCGCAGGCCGTGGGTGGCCGAGGTCGGGAAGGCGTGGTGGCTGTTGTGGAAGGCCTCGCCGAGGGTCGGGATCGCGATCAGCGCCAGGTTGCGCGACTCGTCGGTGGTCTCGAATTCCTTCTTGCCGAAGGTGTGGCAGAGCGAGTTGATGCTGTAGGTGAAGTGGTGGAGGACGAAGACGCGGACGAGGCCGCCCCAGAGCAGCCCGGTGAGGCCCGCGGCGACGGAGCCGCCGATCGCCCAGCCGAGGAAGAAGGGCAGCAGCAGGCCGACGATCGCCCAGTAGATGAAGGTGCGGTCGACCCAGTTGATCACCGGGTCCTTGATCAGGTCCGGCGCGAAGCGTTCCTTGTTGCCGCGCTGGGTGTGGATGAAGATCCAGCCGACGTGGGCGTGGAAGAGGCCCTTCATCGCCCCCTTCCAGCCGCCGCCGTGGTCGACGTGGGGGCTGTGGGGGTCCCCGTGTTCGTCGGAGAAAGTGTGGTGCTTGCGGTGGTCGGCGACCCAGGAGATCACCGGACCCTCGATCGCCGCCGAGCCGAGGATCCCGAAGAGGCCACGCAGCCAAGGGCTGGTTTTGAAGGAGCGGTGGGTGAGCAGGCGGTGGAAGCCGACGGTGATCCCGAGCCCGGTCAGCAGGTACATGCCGACGAAGAGGAAGACGTCGGTCCAGTTCAGGGCGCTGCCCCAGACCTGCCAGCCGGCGACGATGACGGCGATGAAGGGAACGATCGTGACCAGGCCGGTGATGATCCGGTCGCGGGTCTCGTTCTCGACGGGCTGGATGTCTGAGGGAAGCGGTCCGACGGTCGTCATGGCAGCCGATGATAGGGGGCGCGGTCCTGGCCTCGCGGCCAATCGCTTCTGGGTAGGCTCCCCGCGATGCCGTTCGCAAACACCGCGCCGCTGCGGCGGGAGATCGCGACCCGCCTCCCCGAGCGCCCCTTCACGATCGAGTTCTGGGACGGATCGAGCGTCCCCTCCACCGCCGCCGACGGCGGTCCCGTCTTCAGCGTCCGCTCGCCGCGGGCGATCGCCCACGCCCTCCGCGCGCCCGGCCAGCTCGGCCTCGGCCGCGCCTACGTCAGCGGCGAGCTCGAGGTCGACGACATCGACAAGGTGATCCGCGTCCTCGACGGCTGGCAGGCGCCCTCGCTCGACGGCGCCGACCAGCGGGCCCTGATGCTGGCCGCGGTGCGGGCGATGGGGATCGTCAAGCCGCCGCCGCGCCCGACCGCCGAGCTGCGCCCGAGCGGCAAGCGCCACAGCAAGGAGCGCGACGCCCGCGCCGTCCGCCACCACTACGACGTCTCCAACGAGTTCTTCGAGCTCTTCCTCGGCCCGACGATGGCCTACAGCTGCGCGATCTGGCGCGACGGCGAGATGAAGACCCTGGAGGAAGCGCAGGAGGAGAAGCTCGACACCGTCGCCCGCAAGCTCCAGATCAAGGAGGGCGAGCGAGTCCTCGACGTCGGCTGCGGCTGGGGCGGCTTCCCGCTCCACGCGGCGACGAAGTACGGCGCCAACGTCGTCGGCATCACCCTCTCTCCCCCGCAGGCCGAAAAGGCGCGGCAGCGGGCCGACAAGGCAGGCGTCGCCGACCGGGTCGACATCCGCGTCATGGACTACCGCGACCTGCCCTCGCTGGGCGAGAAGTTCGACGCGATCGCCAGCATCGGCATGGTCGAGCACGTCGGCTCGGCCAACATCGACCTCTACGCCGAGACCCTGGCCAGCCTGCTCGACTCGGGCGGCCGCCTGCTCAACCACGGGATCACTCGCCTCCGCCACACCGATCCCGAGGCCGGCGACTTCTCCGAGCGCTACGTCTTCCCCGACGCCGCCCCGCTCCACCTCTCCCGCAACCTCCTGGCCCTCGAACGCGCCGGCTTCGTCGTCCACCACGTCGAGGACTTCGGTCCCGACTACGCGCAGACGCTGAAGCACTGGGCCGACAACCTCGATGCCAACCGCGCCGAGGGCGAGCGCCTGGCCGGCGCCGAACGGATGCGCGTCTGGCGCCTCTACCTGCGGATGGCGAGGAACGGCTTCGAGAACGGCTTCTTGAACATCTACCAGGCCCGCTGCTCGAAGCCTTAGGCAGAGGGAAGCGAGATGACGGCGGCCACCAGCTTCGTGTGCCAGCTTTCTTGCGCCTCGCCCAGGCTGATCGTCAGCAGGAGGGGTCCGTCCGTGTCGATGCCGAGGGTCTCGGGGCGGTACTCGCCGACTCCCTCCTGCAGCATCTTTTCCCGCATCTGAACATCGGTCAAACCGAGCTCGTACTCCCATGAGCAGAACTTGAACCTCGCCCGCGGCTTGAGCTTTCCGTAGGTCTCCTCCGGAGGACGGAGGAGAAAGACGGCATCCGCCGGCTCGATCAGGGCAAGCGACCGCTCGACTCCCTTCGCCGCCTCCTCTTCCGGCACCGCCTTGCCGTGGTTGCCGAGCAGCAGGGGACCGTCTGCAAGAAAGGGTCCCAAACGCCCGTATGCCTCCTCGCGAGGCATTCGCTTCCGCAGCTCCCACGCCGAACCGTCGATCAACACATTCTCCGGCTGTGCCGGATCCCCCAAGGCCTTCTCGTAGCCGAACCTGACCACGTCCAAGACTTCCGGCCAGCGTCCGTCGACCGCGCATTCCACCTTGAAGAGGCCATGGGGCTCCCCGGAGACCGGGCGCACCCACTCCCCCTCCCTGGTGATCCCGGCCACGCACCTTCCGCCATGTTTCATCGAGCTGGCGAGCACCAGGATTTCCTCCACCGGCATGGTCGGTGGAGGCTATAGGTGGATTACTCGAACGTCTTCCCAGCAGTCACGGAGATACTCGGCGACGAGGCGCCGGTGGCAGTGCTCGGGAGTGCTCTCGCTACAGAGCAGAACAGTCCGGCGTACGAATTCGGCCGGCTTGAGCCGGTTCTCGATCTGCCGCTCCCTCATCAGCCCGAGGAACCGGCTCTCGTACTCCTCCCACGGCATCTCCTTCCTCTTCTTGAACTCGTCGAGGATGTCCTGGGTAGGGGCAAGCAACGTCTCGTGCTCGTATTCGGCGCCCACCAGCTCCCGCAGGAAGTAAGCCAGGTCGTCCCGTTTCGCGAAGCCGGCGAGCTGAGACTTGTTGTTGAGGCGGACGTCGAGCAGTCGCTCGATCCGGTTAGACCTCAGGCGCCCGAAGAAGTCCTCTGCCGTGGTCCGCGTGAAACCGATAGTGAAGATCTCCACAGGCTCTCCTCGTCTTCGAACAGGGTTCCCTCGGACAGCTTCAACGGACTCGACTCGATTTCGACCTGCCCTTCTTTGCGAATGTGGGCGACGGTCATCCCGTGCTGCAGCAGGACCTTCGACACCAGCAAGCGGCGATGGCAGTGGGCAGGGTTCTCCTCGCTGCACATGATCGCCACGCGATAGTCCTCCGCCCCCCTTTCGAGGCGCTCGATCGCCTGCTTGAACCAGTCCTGCTGCGCAACCCTCCCATAGAGGACGTGCCCATCCGAGTCGTAGAAGTCATCCCCCTCGGGCCGACCGCCGAGCTCTTTGCCGAGGAACAGGTAGCGGACCCCGGCCTCGGCTACCAGGCCGGGCAACACTCCGGCATCGGCCCACTCGACGAACCGGGAGTGAGGCCAAGAGCGAACGTCCACGAGAACCTCGATCCGGTGCTGGGACAAGAGCTCGTGAAAGTGGCCTGGATCGTGGTTCGAATGTCCGATCGTGAAGATCCGGGAGCCCGACATGGCTCATCAAGCTTGACGGATCGTCCCGACGAAGGCCGGGTCGGACAGGGCTTTCTGCAGGGAGACCGCACACTCCTCGGCTGAGTCGCAGGTGACGATCCGGGCCCGCTCGTATCCGTCCAGCAGCCTGCTTGCCTCAGCGTCGAGCGGAGCCTCTCCGACCTGGACACCGACGACCGGCCTGCGGTGACCGCAGGCGAGGGTCAGCTCGGCGTCGGTGATCTCGTTCTTCTTTCCGAGCATCGCAACGACCAGGTCCGCATGCTCGACGGCGTGGCTGACACTGGCGACATATCCGCCGTCCGATGCATCCCCGCCCCGCTCCGGGGGAGGGTGGGTGACGGCACGCCAGCCGCTCTGCACACAGGCTTCAACCAGCGTCTCGAGGAAATCCGGATCGATGGAGGTCGCCGTCGACCCGGTGCTCAGGTAGATCCAGGAACCCTCGTCGAGCGCCGCTATCTCCTGCGCGTTTCCGTAAGCCATCCGTGCCAGTCTAGGAAGCGCGTTCCCGGATCTTTGCGCGAGAACGTGCCCATAGTGCGGGGTCTAGACCGGGAAACCCTCCTTCACGTTCTCGATCGACCAGTCGGCGCCGGCGTCGGTGAGTTCGTCGACGGCGTAGGAGCCGGTGGCGACGCCGACGACGCGGATGCCGGCGCCGTGGCCGGCGCGGACGTCGCGGGGGGTGTCGCCGACGGCGATCGTCTCGGCGGGATCGAGCGGGTGGCCTGAGACCTGCTCCCCGCGCTCCAGCGCCTTCTTCGTCAGCTCGGTGCGGTCGCGCGAGTCCGAGCCGTAACCGCCGAAGGCGAAGTAGCGGTTGAGGTCGCCGCGGGCGAGCTTGATGTGGGCGGCGGCTTCGATGTTGCCGGTGACGACGCCGAGCAGGATTCCTTCTCTCACCAGCCGCGGCAGCACCTCCTCGATCCCCTCGATCACGAAGTACCCATCCGATTCGGCGACCGCGTCGGCGAGGTGACCGAGGTAGCACCCGATCGCCTCCGCCCGCTCCTCCGGCGTGCCCTCGCGGTGCATCACCTCGCGGAAGACGATCTGGGCGATTTCCGGATCCGTCATCCCGGCGTGCGTGTGTTCCTCGATATTCGCTTCGACCTCGTACAGCTCCTGAAACGCCCGCTGCCAGGCGACGGCTCCCGCCCCACCGGTGTGGAGCAGCGTCCCGTCGATGTCGAAGAGGACCGCCTTGATCACGGGCGGGAGCGTATCGGCGCCGGGAGTCAGCCCTTGCGGTTCGCCATCCGCTCGAGCTGCTTGCCGAGAGCCCGCTCGGTCTCGTCGCTCAGCGTCATCCGGTGGAGCGCGGCGAGCGCCTGCAGCGAGAGCGGCCGCATCCGGTCCAGCGCCGCCCGCACCTCGGGCCAGCGCTCGTCCGGATAGCCCTCCTGTTCGAACGGCTTCCAGATGTCCTCGAGGAAGAGGCGGACGAACTCGTGGGAGATCGACTTGCAGCGGCCGCGGACCTTCTCCAGCACGGTCAGCGCGTGGTCGAGGGAGACGCCGGTGGCGATCAGCTCCTCGGCCGCCTCCAGCAGCGAGGGATAGGGAACCTCGTAGCGGTCTTCCTCGACCGCGACCAGCGCCCCGACGCCGGCGGCGCGCTTCAGCGCCTCCTCGATGCCGTCGCCGAACCGCTCGGCCAGCTCCTCGCGGGTGAAGGTGCTCGGTTGCTCGCCGTCGAAGCCGTCGAGCTCCCGACGGAAGGCGAGGAACTGCTCGGCGGCGCCGACGTTCCGGTTCAGCAGCTTCTCGATCCCCTTGAGGTTGAAGCCGTCGGCCTGCAGCTCCTGGATCATCCGCAGCCGCGCCAGGTGCTCAGGGCCGTAGTAGCCGACCCGGTCGCGGACCTCGGGCGGCTGCAGCAGGCCCCTGGCCCGATGGGAGCGGATGTTGCGGACCGTCATCCCGGTCTCGGCGGCGAGCTCTTCGATCGTTAGGTGGTTGTCGTGATTTCTCTCCCCCGCAGGCACGGCGGCAAAGCTACCATTGTGTGATGTTTCGCTAGTTGACGTGACGGCATTTGATGTTACCTTGCTTGAGTCATGTCGCCGCAGCTCCTTCCCCGCCGCAGTCTTCGCTTCCTCGAGGCGGTTGCGACCCCGCACGGCGTCGACTCCTATCTCGAACAGATCGACCCGCTGCTCGTGGGCGGCGAGTGCCGGGCCGAGGTGGTCGGGGTCGAGCGCGGGACCGAGGACAGCGCGACGCTGACGCTGCACCCGAACCGCGCCTGGCAGGGCTTCCGCGCCGGCCAGTTCGTCAACGTCGCGATCGAGATCGACGGCGTCCGCCACCATCGCTGTTACTCACCCGCCTGCGCCGAGCATCGCCGACGGGACGATTTCCCTCCATATAGGGGTACTTTCGGCCCGTCGGCAATTGAGATCACGGTCAAGCGCCACCCCGAGGGCCTCGTCTCCAACTTCCTCGTCGAGCGAGCCGAGCCGGGGATGGTCGTCGGGCTCTCCGGCGGCGAAGGCGACTTCCAGCTGCCGGAGCGGCGCCCGGAGTCGGCCCTCTTGATCGGCGGCGGCAGCGGCATCACCCCGCTGATGGCGATCCTCCGCACTCTCTTCGCCGAGGACTACGAGAGCCCGGTCGCCCTCCTCTACTACGCCCCCGACGCCGGGCGCTGCATCTATCGCGAGGAGCTCGAGCGCCTCGCCGCCGCCCACCCGAACTTCCAGCTGCTGCGCTCCTTCACCCGCGCCCCCGGCACGGGCGAGCTCGACGGGCATTTCAGCCCGACCCACCTTCCCGAGGCAGACCCCTACTTCGCCGACGCCGAGACCTTCGCCTGCGGCCCGCCCGCTCTGCTCGACGCCGTCCGCGGCACCTGGGCCAACGGGCTCGAGCACCGGCTCCACGTCGAGAGCTTCGTCCCGCCCACCTTCGTCCCCGTCGGCGAGCCCGGCGAGGGACAGATCCGCTTCGCCGGCTCGGAGGTCGAGGTCGCCAACAGCGGCGCCTCGCTGCTCGAGCAGGCCGAGGCGGCGGGCCTCAGCCCCGCCTACGGCTGCCGGATGGGCATTTGCCACACCTGCACCTGCCGCAAGCGCGCCGGCACCCACAAGAACCTGATCACGGGCGAGGTCTCCTCCGCCCCCGACGAGGAGATCCAGCTCTGCGTCTCCGCCGCCCTCGGCGATCTCACCGTCGAGCTCTGACCCTGACGAAAGGACTTCGATGACCACCGCGACTCCCGCACCGCCGCAAGCGCCCCCGCTCGACCTCGCCGCGCGGCCGACCACCAACCCCTACGGCCTCACCGCCGAGCAGTTCGAGCAGCTCGGCGAGGAGATGAACGCGATCCGCCAGCGGGTGCTCGCCGATCGCGGCCAGCGCGACGCCGACTACATCCGCGGCATCGTCCGCGCCCAGCGCGGGCTCGAGGTCGCCGGCCGTGGCCTGCTCTGGGCCGGCGTCGTGCCGCCCTTCTGGCTCGCCGGGACCGCTGCCCTCTCGCTCTCCAAGATCCTCGACAACATGGAGATCGGCCACAACGTGATGCACGGGCAGTACGAGTGGATGAACGACCCGAAGCTCTCGGGCAAGCAGTTCGAGTGGGACACCGCCTGCCCCGCCGACCAGTGGCGCCACTCGCACAACTACATGCACCACACCCACACCAACATCGTCGGCAAAGACCGCGACATCGGCTACGGGATCCTGCGCATGTCCGAGGAGCAGCCCTGGAAGCCCTACTACCTCGGCAACCCGCTCTGGGCGGCGCTGCTGGCGACCTTCTTCGAGTACGGGGTGGCGCTGCACGACCTCGAAGTCGAGCGGATCGCCGAAGGCGAGATCAGCCTGATGGACAAGCGCGAGCTGCTGAAGGGGATCGGGACCAAGGTCCGCGCCCAGGCGCTGAAGGACTACGTCTTCTTCCCCGCCCTCTCCGGCCCGCTCTTCGCCTTCCCGCTCGCCGGCAACGCGACCGCCAACATCGTCCGCAACCTCTGGTCGTTCACGATCATCTTCTGCGGCCACTTCCCGGAAGGCACCCACGAGTTCGACGAGGCTGAGGCCGCCGACGAGACCCGCGGCCAGTGGTACCACCGCCAGCTGCTCGGCTCGGCCAACCTCAGCGGCAGCCGGCTCTTCCACATCCTCTCCGGCAACCTCAGCTTCCAGATCGAGCACCACCTCTTCCCCGACCTGCCGGCCAACCGCTACGCCGAGATCTCGGTCGAGGTACGGGAGATCTGCGAACGCTACGGCCTCCCCTACAACGTCGGCCCGCTGCACCGGCAGTTCGGCAGCGTGGTCAAGAAGATCGGCCGCCTGGCGCTGCCGAGCTCGGCCGCTCTCTCGCCTGGCAGGCTCGCTCGCGGGATCGGCGGCGCGGTCGCGAAGGGAAGCAGGCTGCTGCGCCCGCGTCTGCCCCTGCGCAAGAGCTAGTGCTCGGACTCGAGCAGGTCTTTCTGCGCCAGGGTGTAGAGGAGACCTAGCGAGGGCAGGACCAAGACCGCGGCGACGGCGAAGACGATGAAGATGATCGTCATCGTCGGGTCGGGGGCGGCGGCCTGGTCGATGCGGAGGCTGGTCGGCAGCAGGTAGGGGAACTGGGCGACGCCCCAGCCCCAGATCACCGCGACGACGGCGCCGGCGGCGAGCGGGCGCAGGGGGCGGCGGCCGCCGCGGAGGAGGACGGCGAGCAGGGCGATGCCGCAGAGCAGCGAGAGGATCACCAGCGGCAGCCCCTGCTCGGTGAGGCGGTCGAAGACGTAGCGGGCTTCGGACTGCAGGGCGAAGAGGCCGGCGACCGCGAAGGCCCCGGCGACCACCGCGGCGCCGAGCGCCCGGCGCTCGAAGTAGCGCTCCAGCTCGTGGTCGCCGCGGCGGGCGTCGCCGACGAGGAAGACGGCGGCGAGGTAGGCGCCGGTGGCGACGAACATCGCCCCGATCAGCAGCGGCAGTGGCTGGATCCAGCTCGAGAAGGCGTCGCCGTTCCCTTCAGCCGGGACGTTGCCGGCGGCGATCGCGCCGACCACGGTGCCCATGAAGAACGGCGTCAGCACCGAGGAGATCGCGAAGGTAGCGCCCATCGCCCGCCGCTCCCGCAGCCCGACGATCGACTTGCGGAAGGCAAAGCCGGCGCCGCGGAGGACGATGCCCACAGCCGCCAGGGCGATCGGCACGTAAAGGGTGGTGAAGATCGCGCTGAAGGCCGGGGGGAAGGCGGTCCAGAGGACGACGAGGACGAAGATCAGCCAGACGTGGTTCGCCTCCCAGACTGGCGTCAGCGAGCGCTGGATCACGTCGCGCGGCCGCTGCCCGCGCTCGTCCCAGCCCGCGAAAAGGTCCCAAAAGCCGCCCCCGAAGTCGGCTCCGCCGAAGAGCGCGTAGAAGGTCGCCCCAACCCAGAGGATCGCCGCCGCGGCGTCGGCCTTGCTCATACGAGCTCCTCGGTCTGGGGAGCGTAGGGGCTCTGGACCTCCTCGGTGCCGCCCGCGCGCCAGCGGCGCGACATCGCCCGCAGGACCAGCACCGCGCCGGTCCCGAGCCCCGCGTAGAGGAGCAGGACGAGGCCGAAGCTGAACCAGATCCCCTTCGCCTCGGTGACCGCTTCGGAGGTCCGCATGTAGCCCTGGACGATCCACGGCTGCCGCCCGACCTCGGTGACGATCCAGCCGGCCCAGAGGGCGACGATCGCGCCCGCCCCCGAAACCGCGACCGCGCGCAGGAACCAGGGCGTCTGCGGGATGTCCCGCTTGCGCCACCAGGCGAAGGCGAACCAGAGGGCGAGCAGGAACAGCGCCGAGCCGATTCCGACCATCGTGTCGAAGGAGAGGTGGATGAAGGTGTTGGCCGGCGGCCGTTCGTCGGCGGGAATGTCGTTCAGCCCGGTCACCTTGGTGTCGGTGCTCCAGCCGACCAGGAAGGAGTCCAGGCCTGGGATCCCGATCGCTCCCTTGACGCCGTCCTTGGTGCAGACGCCGCCGACGTACTCGGTCTGGTCGGTGCCGGTCTCCTGGATGCACTCCATCGCCGCGAACTTGGCCGGCTGGTGGTCGGCCACCCCGCGCGCCGCGGTGTCGCCGACGAAGAGCTGGAACGGGGTGGCGATGCAGGCGATCGTCAGCGGGATCATCAGCCCGAGCTGGTGCAGGCGCTCGCGGCGCCCTTTCAGCATCCCGACCGCGTAGATCGAGGCGACGAGGAAGCCGACGACCATGTAGGCGGCGAGGATCATGTGCACGACCTCGTAGCCGGTCGCCGGGTTGAAGAGGACCTTCAGCGGCTCGACGTCGACGACTTCGCCGGCACGGTTCAGGGTGAACCCCTGCGGCTGGTTCATCCAGGCGTTGGCGGCGACGACCGAGAAGGCGCCGCCGATCCCGGTGATGACCATCGGCATCCCAGCCCAGAAGTGGGCCCACGGTCGCAGCCGCTTCCAGCCGTAGATGTAGACGGCGAGGAAGATCGCCTCGAGGAAGAAGAAGATCCCCTCGATCGCGAAGGCGACGCCGAAGACGGAGCCGAAGCGGTGCTCGAACTGCGGCCAGAGGAGGCCGAACTCGAAGGAGAGGACGGTGCCGGTGACGGCGCCGACGGCGAAGGTCACCGCCATCGCTTTCGACCAGCGCCGGGCCAGCTCCAGGGCCCGCTCGTCGCCCTTCTTCAGCCCGTAGTAGTTGGCGACCAGCATCGTCGCCGGCAGCGCCACCCCGATGCAGGAGAGGACGATGTGGAAGCCGAGGGTGAAGGCCATCTGCTCGCGGGCGGCGAGCAGGTTCGACTCCGACGCCGCCAGCGGCAGCAGGTCGAGCGGTGGCATGTGCCGGAGGCTAGCGCCGCGACCGGGCGCTGTCAGGGTGAATTCGTCACGCCTGGCGCTGGAAGCGGTAGCGCCGGATCAGCGCGTTGGTGGAGCTGTCGTGGCGCAGCTCCGGCTCGGCCTCGGACTCGAGCTCGGGGATGATCGCCACCGCCAGGACCTTGCCCAGCTCCACCCCCCACTGGTCAAAGGAGTCGATCCCCCAAACCGCCCCCTGGGTGAAGGCGCTGTGCTCGTAGAGGGCGACCAGCGAACCCAGGGTCGCCGGCGTCAGCCGCTCGGCAAGGATCGTGTTCGAGGGCCGGTTCCCCTCCATCACCCGGTGCGGGACGACCTCCTCCGGCGTTCCCTCCGCCCGCACCTCCTCCGGCGTTTTGCCGAAGGCGAGCGCTTGGCCCTGGGCGAAGACGTTCGACATCAGGATGTCGTGGTGGTCGCCGAGCGGGTTGAGCGAGTTGGCGAAGCCGATGAAGTCGCAGGGGATCAGGCGCGTCCCCTGGTGGATCAGCTGGTAGAAGCTGTGCTGGCCGTTGGTCCCCGGCTCGCCCCAGTAGACCTGGCCGGTGTCGTAGTCGACGCGGGCGCCGTCCAGGGTCACGTGCTTGCCGTTCGACTCCATCGTCAGCTGCTGCAGGTAGGCGGGGAAGCGGTGCAGGTACTGGTCATACGGCAGCACCGCCTGCGTTTCGGCGCCGAAGAAGTCGGCGTACCAGACCGAGAGCAGGCCCATGATCAGGGGCAGGTTGGCGGCGGTCGGCGTCTCGCGGAAGTGCTCGTCCATCGCGTGGAATCCGGCCAGCATCTCGGCGAACCGCGCCGGGCCGATCGCCAGCATCGTCGAGAGCCCGATCGCCGAATCCATCGAGTAGCGGCCCCCGACCCACTCCCAGAAGCCGAACATGTTCTCGGTGTCGATCCCGAACTTGCCGACCTCCTCGGCGTTGGTCGAGACGGCGACGAAGTGCTTGGCCACCGCGGCCTTGTCACCGCCGAGTCCGGCCAGGGCCCACTCGCGGGCGGTGCGGGCGTTGGTCATCGTCTCCAGGGTCGTGAAGGTCTTCGAAGAGATCACGAAGAGGGTGGTCTCGGGGTCGAGGTCGCGGGTCTTCTCGGCGAAGTCGGTGCCGTCGACGTTGGAGACGAAGCGGAAGGCGATCTCCCGCTTGGCGTAGTGCTTGAGCGCCTCGTAGGCCATCACCGGCCCGAGGTCGGAGCCGCCGATGCCGATGTTGACGACGGCGCGGATCGGCTTGCCGGTGTGGCCGCGCCACTCCCCCGAGCGCACCCGCTCGCAGAAGGCAGCCATCCGGTCGAGGGTCTCGTGGACCTCCTTGACGACGTCGACCCCGTCGACGACGAGCGAGCGCTCGCGCGGCATCCGCAGGGCCACGTGGAGCACGGCGCGGTCCTCGGAGACGTTGACGTGCTCGCCGGCGAACATCGCTTCCCGACGCTCGAAGAGGCCGCGCTGCTGCGCCAGGTCGCCGAGCAGCATCAGCGTCTCGTCGGTGATCCGGTTCTTCGAGAAGTCGAGGTAGAGGCCGGCGCCCTCGGCGACCAGCCGCTCGCCGCGCTCGGGGTCCGCGGCGAAGAGTTCACGAAGGTGCTTCCCGCGGATCCCCTCGTGGTGCTCCTGGAGCTGGCCCCAGGCCGGCGCCTGTCGCAGCGCCGAGGGCTCGGTCACCCGGCCTTGACCCCGCTCTTGGACTCGATCGTCTCCAGCATCTCGTTCCAGGCCTTGTTGAAGCTCTCTTTGCCCTCCTCCTGGAGGCGCGCGGCGAGGGCGGCGACGTCGATTCCGGCCTCGACGAACTCGGCCAGGACCTGCTCGGCGTTGCCGCCGTCCTTGGGGAAGAGGTCGGTGACCTGGCCGTGGTCGGCGAAGGCGTGCAGGGTCGGCTCCGGCATCGTGTTGACCGTCAGCGGCGAGGCGAAGGCCTCGATGTAGAGGGTGTCGGAGGCGTCGGGGTCCTTGGTCCCGGTGCTGGCCCAGAGCAGCCGCTGCGGCCGCGCGCCCTCGTTCATCAGCCGCCGCATCCGGTCGGATTCGAGTAGCTCGTTGTAAGCGCGGTAGGCGCGGCCGCCGATCGCGATCCCGAGCCGGTTGACGAGGTTGTCCGGCACCTCCTTACTGACGGCGACGTCCCAACGGCTGATGAAGAGCGAGGCGACGGAGGCGACGTCGGGGTCGAGCCCGGCCTCGATCCGCCGTTCGATCCCGCGCATGTAGGCGTCGGCGGAGCCGAGGTACTGCTTGTCGTCGAAGAGCAGGGTGACGTTGATCGGGACCCCGGCGAAGATCGCCTCCTCGATCGCCTCGCGCCCGGCCGGGGTGCCCGGGATCTTGATGTAGAGGTTTTTACGCTCGGCCTTGGCGTGGAGCGCCTTCGCCTCCTCGATCGTCGCCGCCGCGTCGTCGGCGATCAGCGGAGAGACCTCGAGCGAGCAAAAACCATCGACTCCGGACGTGCGGCGGTGGACGTCGGCGAAGAGGTTGCAGGCGTCGCGCAGGTCCGCCAGCGCCAGCTCGAAGAAGATCTTCTCGGTCTCGGTGGCGCCGACGCCCTCCCCCGCGGCGGCTTTCGGGGCCTCCTCCGCGATCTGCTCGTCGTAGGCGTCGCCGGCGCCGATCGCCTTGTCGAAGATCGACGGGTTCGAGGTCAGGCCGGTGACCGAGAGGTCGCGGATGTAGCCCTCCAGCACCCCTTCGCGCAGCATCGGCCGGGTGATGTTGTCGAGCCAGAGGCTCTGGCCCAGTTCGTGCAGGCGCTGCGTCGGCTTCATCTCGAGCCTCCTAAGTCGTTGATTTGGCCGCCCGCTCGGCGACCTCGCGCGCCACCTTGGTGACGTTGTCGACGGTGAACCCGAACTCGGCCTCGACGTCCGCGAACGGAGCCGACTGTCCAAAGGTACTCATACCCATGATCGCGCCCTCCCTACCGACGTACCGCTCCCAGCCGAGGGGCGAGGCCTCCTCGACCGCCAGCCGGGCGGTCACGTCCGGGGGCAGCACCTCGTCGCGGTAGGACTGGTCCTGCTTCTCGAAGATCTCCCAGCAGGGGAGGCTGACGACGCGGCTGCGGATCCCGTCCGCAGCCAGCCGCTCGTGGGCGCCGAGGGCGAGCTGGACCTCGCTGCCGGTGGCGATCAGGATCAGCTCCGGGTCGCCTCCCTCGGCGTCGGCGAGGACGTAGCCGCCCCGCTGGACGCCCGCGGCCGAGGCGTATTTGGAGCGGTCGAAGACCGGCACGTTCTGGCGGGTCATCACCATCGCGACCGGGCAGTGGGTGCGGTCGAGGGCGATCTTCCAGGCCTCGACCACCTCGTTGGCGTCGGCGGGGCGGATCACGTCGAGGTGCGGCATCGCCCGCAGGCCGGCGAGCTGCTCGACCGGCTGGTGGGTGGGGCCGTCCTCGCCGAGGCCGATCGAGTCGTGGGTGAAAAGGTGGACGACCGGCAGCTCCATCTGGGCCGAGAGGCGGATCGCGGCCTTGCCGTAGTCGGAGAAGGTCAGGTAGGTCGACCAGAGCGGACGCAGCTTCGCCGTTGACATCCCGCTGCAGGCCGCGGCGGCGGCGTGTTCGCGGATCCCGAAGTGGACCTGGCGGCCGTCGTAGCTGCCGGGCTCGTACTGGTCGGCGTCGCTGAGCCGGACCGAGGTCGAATCGGTGAGGTCGCAGGAGCCGGCGATCAACCAGGGGATCCGCCCGGCGATCGCGTTCTGGACCTTGTTCGAGGCCTTGCGGGTCGCGAGCCCCTTCTCTTCGTCGGCCTCGAAGCTCGGCAGCTCGGTGTCCCAGCCGTCGGGCAGGGCGCGCCGCTGCATCATCTCCAGCTCGGCGGCTTTCTCGGCGTTGCCGTTCTTGAACTCCTCGAACCTCTCGACCCAGGCGGAGTGCGCCTCGCCGCCGCGCTTCCCGATCACCTCGTCGAAGCGCTCGCGGACGCCGTCGGGAACCAGGAACTTGGCGTCCTTCGGCCAGCCGTAGACCTCCTTGGTCAGTTCGATCTCCTCTTCGCCGAGCGGTTCGCCGTGGGCGGACTCGGTGTCCTGCTTGTTCGGCGCGCCCCAGCCGATGTGGCTGTCGACGACGATCAGGGTCGGGCGCCCGGTCTCGGCCTTGAACTCGTTGAAGGCTTTCCCGAGGAGTCCGAGGTCGTTGGCGTCACCGACCCGCAGAACATTCCAGCCGTAGCCCTCGAAGCGGCTGAGGACGTCGTCGGAGAAGGCGAGGGCGGTGTCGCCGTCGATCGAGATGTGGTTGTTGTCGAAGATCCAGCAGAGGTTGTCGAGCTTCAGGTGCCCGGCCAGCGAGGCGGCTTCGTGGGAGATCCCCTCCTGCAGGCAGCCGTCGCCCGCCAGCGCGTAGACGTCGAAGTCGAAGAGCTCGGGCCCGTAGGTCGCGCCCAGCCACTTCGAGGCCATCGCCATCCCGGTCGAGCTGCCGACGCCCTGCCCGAGCGGCCCGGTCGTCGTCTCAACCCCAGTCGTCCAGCGGTACTCGGGGTGGCCCGGGGTGCGCGACTTCAGCTGGCGGAAGTTTTCGATCTCCTCCAGCGAGCAGGCCGGCTCGTCGGTGACGTTGTAGTCCTCGTCGACTCTGCGGACGCCGGTGAGGAAGAGCATCGAGTACAGGAGCATCGAGGCGTGGCCGGCCGAGAGCACGAAGCGGTCGCGGTTCGGCCAGATCGGGTTCGCCGGGTCGTAGCGCAGGTGGTTCTGCCAGAGCTCGTAGGCGACGGGAGCCAGCGACATCGGCGTCCCGGGGTGCCCCGAGTTCGCCTTCTGGACGGCGTCCATCGAGAGGGTGCGGATCGTGTTTATGGCGAGCTGATCGATGTCCTGAGTCATGGAGACCGATCCTAGATGTTGGCCTCTCTCCGCAGCCGGCCGAGGCTCAGGGCTCGATCCGGGTGACGGTCCCGTCTCCGTTATTTGCGACCCAAACCGCGCCGCCGCCGACCGCGACCGCGCCGGGTTCGGGGCCGACCTGGATCGGCGCCCCCTCGAGCTTGCCGCTGCCGACGTCGATCTTCCGCACCGTGCCGTCCTCGCGGTCGGCGACCCAGACGGCGCTGGTGCCGCCGTCGATGCCGCCGGGGTGGCCCTCGACCTCGATCCGTTCGACGACCTGGAGCGAGAGCGGGTCGAGCTTGGAGACGAAGCCGCCGCGGCTGCTCGCCACCCAGACGTAGCCGCCGGCCACGGTCACGCCGGCCGGGCCGCCCCCGACCCGGACCGGTTCGCTGGTGGCGAGCGTCGTCGGCGCGATCCGGCGGACGACGTTGGCGTCCGCGACCGTGGTCCAGAGGCTTTCTGCTCCCCAGGCGAGCCGCAGGCCGGGCGCCTGGGGCGGCAGGCCGCGGCCGTGGGGAGCGATCTCACCGGCTTCGGCGTTCACCGCGGTGATCCCCTGGCCGGCCTCGTCGGCGACCCAGACGCGCTGGCCGCCGAGGGCGATCGGGCCGGGCTCGCCGGGCAGCGGGATCCGCTTCAGGACCTTGCCGCTGAAGGGGTCGAGGCGCAGCAGCTGGCCCCGCCTCGGGTTGGTCACCCAGGTCCACCTGCCGCCGACGGCAACCCCCGCGACCCCCTTCCCCACCTCGTGCGGGCTGCCGACGACCGCGCCGGTCTCGGGGTCGAGCCGGGTCACGGTCCCGTCCCTTTCGCTTGTCACCCAGACCGCCTTCGGACCGGCGTCGAGCCGCAGCGGCGGCGTCCCCACCTTGACCGGCGCCGAGACTTCGGGGCCGTCGCCGCCGAGCAGCAGGAAGAGGACGGCGGCCGCCATCGCGGCGAGGAAGATCACGACGCCGGCGAGGATCCAGGCGGTGGCCCGGCCGCCGAAGCGGCCGAAGAAGCCCCGCGAGGGGTTGGGGACGGTGCTGCGCTCGCTGCGATCCGCGGAGAGGACCGCGGTCGGCCGCACCTCCGACCCCGCGGCGGCGCGAGCCACGGCGATCAGGGCGCCGGCGGTCGCGTAGCGCTCACCCGGCTCCTTGGCGACCGCACGCCGGATCGCCGCCTCCACCCCGTGCGGCATCTGCGGCGGCGTCTCGGCTTCCTCGCGCTCGAAGGGCGGGATCCCGGTGATCGCCTCGTAGAGGACGCAGCCGAGCGAGTAGACGTCGGCGGCCGGCCCGATCGAGTCCCCACGCCACTGCTCCGGCGACATGTACTGGGCGGTGCCGACGACCGAGGCGCTGGAGGCGGCGCCGCTCTCGTCGACCGCTTTTGCGAGGCCGAAGTCAGAGAGGTAGGCGCGGTCTCCTTCGACGAGGATGTTGTGCGGCTTGACGTCGCGGTGGACGATCCCGGCGGCGTGGGCGGCGTCGAGCGCCTCGGCGACCTGGGCGAGGCACTCGATCGCGCGCTCGGGCGGCAGCGGCCCCTCGCGGTCGATCAGCCGCCGCAGGTCGCCACCCCGGACCAGCCGCATCGCCACGATCAGCTCGCCGTCGACCTCGCGCGAGTCGTAGACCGGGACCACCGCGGGATGGTCGAGCCGGGCGGCGAGGCGGGACTCCCGCAGGAAGCGCTCGCGGAAGCCGCGGCGGTCGACCAGCTCGCGGGCGATCACCTTCAACGCCACCGGCCGCTCGAGCCCGAGGTGGGTGGCGCGGTAGACGACCCCCATCCCACCCCGCGCGATCAGCTCCTCGATCCGGTAACCCGCGACCTCGTCGCCAATAGTGAAATCCCCCACCCGGCCGTTATAGCCGGATGGGGGACGGGAACGCCGACTGGTCGCTGCGGCGCAGGGGAGCTTGTCAGCGGTGCTGGGGCACCGGCTGCCAGGCGACGATCGGCCCGATCGTGGTGGTGACTTCGCCGCTGGAGTAGCCGACCGATTCGGCGTAGCTGCTGCGGCCGGTGGCGACGTCGATCACCCGCAGGGACTGTTCCCCTTCGGGGGTTTCGGTGAAGGTGGCCACCTGCTTGCCGTCGGAGGAGAAGACGCTGTTCACCTTCGCGTTGTCGGGAAGCTCGGAGAGCTTCCGCCCTTTGCCGCCGATCCGCTTGACCCAGAGGCCCTGGTCGCGACGGAAGAGAACCGTGCGGGCGTTGGCGGTGGCGTCCTCGACGTAGGCCGAGCCGGAGCCGGCGATCAGCTTGCGGACGTGCTTGCCGTGCTCGTCCATCGAGTAGATGTCGGCGTACGCGCTCGGGCCTTCGCCGGCCTTGCCGCGGCTGTAGACGATCGTCTCGTCAAGGTCGCGGGGCGCGAACTCGTCGATCGTCGGGGTGCGGGTCATCCGCCGCAGCTTGATCCCCGCCGGCCGCACCGTGAAGAGGTCGTCGGAGACGGCCCCCAGGGAGCTTTCGATGGTGCGCACGAAGGCGATCGTGCAGCCGTCCGGGGAGAACGATGCTTCGTGCTCGTCTGCGGGCGAAGGCGCCAGCGCGTGGGCGACGCCGCCGCTGGAGCGGACGGTGTAGAGATCGCGCGGGGCGCCGGAGGCGGCCCGCCGCTCGAAGACGACGATCTTGCCGTTGGGCGAGACGAGTGGTCGCGAGTCGAGCTCCGCGCCGACGGTCAGCTGCCTCTGGCCCGAGCCGTCGGCCCGCATCGCGTAGATGTCCCCTTCGCGGACGAAGGCGATCGTGTGGCCGTCGGCAGAGAACGACGGTTCGGCGTCGGCCGGGTTTTCGGTCAGCTGGTTGAGGTGCTGGTCCTTGACCGCGAAGAGCCCTCCCTCAGGCGCTTTCGGCGGCAGCACTTTGCCTTCTTCTTCGTAGCTGCGGTGGTCTTCGGTGACCTTCGAGAAGACAATCGCACCGGTCGCGGCAGAGGCGCCGGCGGGGATGGCCAGGGCGAGGAGGGCGACGAACACGGTGATGAGGGTCTTTTTGAACATCGGATTGCTCCTTTCGCGAGCAGTCGGTGACTTGTGCACCAATGCTCGGATCCGGAGCCGTGCCGGCCAACGACACCCGGTTCACCTACCGGGCCACAGATGGCCCGACGAGAGTCACACACCCCGGTCCGCAAGGGACGCGAAGGAACCTGATTACGCAGATAGGGTGTAACGATGTCTAAGATCGCATTACAAGGCAGATTGCGGAGCAGCGACTGCCTGGACACTCTCTGTGAGAGTTTGACTGACATCCAACGGCCTGCAAAAACGGGCCAAGTGGTGCTCGATCTCAGCGAGATCACCGAATTCGGCAGTGCGCCGCTCGCATTGCTGGTCGCGAACCTGCGGTCGATCCAGAGGAACGGCGTGCGGGATCCATGGAGACATCTTGTCCCGCCCCTGGCCTGCGAGCCCTCTCTCATGGAGTCAGACCTGCAGAGACTCCTCTCCGACCAGGCTGGCTACGGGCTCCACGAAAGCGGTCACGCGGTGGGATTACGGATCTGCGAGCCGTTCAGTACCAGCGGGGGCGTCACCCGAGCGGTCTCTGCCCTCCAGATTCGGATCGCGGCCGAAACCGATTGGGAGTCAGTTGAAGTTGCTTCCTTCGGCGCCCTTGCCGCCGACCTCGCCGAAAACGTCCTGCAACATGCTCGCTCCGACGGAGGTGGTGTAGCCGCGCTGACGATGCAGCCAGACGAGGAGATCGTCGAACTGGCGATCGCCGACTGCGGTGTGGGTATCCGCGGAAGCCTCGTGGAGAATCCCGAGTACAAACATATGGGTGACGATCTCTCCGCGATCAGGACTGCCGTCGGGCCTGGCGCCACCTCGGATCCGGGATCGGGCGGCGGGTACGGCCTTTTCCTGGCCCGCTTGGTGGTTCGTGACAATGGGGGGGCGATACAGGTTCGCTCTGGAACGGCCGAATGGGGTGAAGGAGCTGGAACCTCTTCCCGGCCCTGCTTTCACTCGAACGGCACGCTCATCGTCGTCCGCGCCCAGCTCAACCGGCCCTTCAACTACGACCGTATCGATGACTTCTTAGAGAATCCGGTTGGCTTGTCCGATTGAAAAAACCTAAGCCGGACCTGCAGCACGAATCATCAAGGAGCCGTCCCGGATGGCCTCGGCCTGCCGATAGATCTCGAGTGCACTCGACTCGGTCATGCCCGCAATGAGGTCGACGATCACACGTTCCTTGATCGTCTCGTTTGGCGCAAGCTCGAGACGTTCTTGGAAGACAGGAGGGAAGACATGGATGTCGCCTCCGTCCTTCGCATCTCGATAGAGGGTGTAGAGAGTGTCGATCACCTTTTCCTGTCCCCGCTGCATCACCGCCAGTGAGGGTCGCTCGATGACGTAAAACCAAGTCAGCTGCTTCAAGACCTTGATCTGGTCATAAACCTCATCGGGAATTTCAAGAACGACGCGGCCATCTTCAGCGTCACTGAGATTCAGCGAAGCGATGTATCTCCCGATCAAGGTCGATCCCAACTGACGAAGGTTGACGCGTTCCTCGGTTTTCCCGCTGAACGGAAGTCGAATCGACGAGACGAAGCCGCTGAACAGGTGCTCTGCAGCTTGTGCGTAGCGCTCAGGGTCCACGACCAGCTCCCCACCGTCTTCCTCTGCGTCAGCCCGAGCCAACCGGTCCGCCTTGCTTCGCAGGTAGTCCTGAAAGCGACTCAGCTCCTGTTTGTCGGTCGCAGTCAAACGCTCGAGGGGGACGAGACCAGCACGATAAAAATCATCAAGGTCATGTACGGCATAGGTCACGTCGTCGGCCCAATCCATCAACCACGCCTCGATCGTTCTCTCCCCGTCCTGCAGCCCACTTCGCACATCTTCGAAGGTTTTCCGGTCCCCGTCATAGGCCCCCCACTTCTCAGACCGCTGTGGCGACTCCTCTGCGCGGAGCCAGGGGTACTTCAGCAGGCCGTTCAGAGTTCGTTTCGTCAGGTTGAGACCGGGGATGTTGACCGACCGCAGAGCAAGCCGGGTCACTATCCGAAAAGACTGTGGATTTCCCTCGAAGGGGGCCGCGGAACGCTCTTGAAGCACTCGCTCGGCAAGGTGGCCGAAAGGAGGATGGCCGATATCATGGGCAAGCGCAGCCGCTTCGGTTGCATCTTCGTCGAGACTGGCCACGAGCTCTTTTGCCTTCGGGTCGAGTTCATCGTCCGCCGCCAGCTGCTTCTGTCTCTGGGCAAGGCCTCTCGCCACTTGGGCGACCTTCATCGAATGCGTCAGCCGGCTGTGGAAGATATGCCCTACCTCTGGAGCTGCGACCTGGGTTATGTGACCGAGCCGCAGCAGCGCAGAGGAGTACAGGATGCGATCCCGGTCCCTTTGGGCCTCCGATCGAATAGATGGCGGCGACTCTTTCACCAGGCGTTCGTCAAGCGAGGCTCGAACCTCCTCTGACGGAAGAGTCAGATGCCTTTTCACGGAGTGACCGGTCTAGGCGATGCGAACAGCTTGGGTGGCGTGGTCGACGGTCAACTCGCCTGCCTTCAGCAGCCTTAGGAAGGCAATCGAGACGACTGAAGAGGAGTGGCCATTTGCCGCAGCGTCCTGGAGATCCCGAATCGTCCAGATGCGTCCCTCGTCCTCTTTCAGGACCGCGCGAAGGTTGCTTTCAGCCTGCGCTACTTCGGATGCAAGAGCCGTCAGGGTCGCTTCCGCACCCTCTTCCTGAAGGATCTCGTCCGTTGGTGAAACCGTGGTGCTCATCATTGGCTCATTCAATGGTCTTCATGATCATGCGATACCCGTCGGACAGAAAGACGATTTCTCAGGATCTTTGCATTCATTTCTAAAGATGCCCGCAGGGAGAACGCTTTCTATCTGCTTTCGCATCCGACGATCTGACTCATCAACCCTGCCTCCCCGCTGATTCTTCGCATCTGCCGCGAAATACGTTCAGCGCGGGCGGTCGAGGCCGAGCTCGATCACACGGGCAGCTATCTGCCGCGGGCGGTCGCGGCCGGCGTCGCCGGAGACGTCGAGCTTGGCGGCGAGGGCATCGAGGCGGCGCTGGGCAGTGCGCTCGGAGACGTGGAGCTCGGCGGCGATCTCGGCGCGGGTGGCGGGGCGGCCGGCGAAGGCGCCCTCGCTGCGGTAGGGGGCGACGAGGGCGGCGGCGGTCGCCCGCTCCTCCTCGCTGAGGGCGACGGAGGGCTCTCCGGCGGCGACGGTGGCGCCGACCGGGGTCACCGATCCGGTCTTCACTTCGAGGCGGTGGCCGCCGACGATCAGGGTGTCGCCGTCGCGCAGGCGCCGCGGCTTGTCCAGTGGCTCGCCGTTCAGCGCGGTGCCGTTGCGGCTGTCGAGGTCGGTCGCCATCAGCACGTCCCCGCGGCGCTCGATCTCCAGGTGGTTCCAGGAGACCGCCTCGTCCTCGAGCACCACGTCCGCCTCCGGCGAGCGCCCAACCACGGTCCGCTCCCGCGTCAGGGCGACAGAGTGCGGCGCCTCACCGCTGGAGGAAATCCAGATCCTGGGATCCATCGACCGAGATTAGATCGGCGACGGGACGATTCCCCTACCTATAGGGGTACTTTCGGCCCGTCGGCGGATTAGTAGCGGTAGTGGTCCGGCTTGAAGGGGCCCTCGACCGGGACGCCGAGGTAGGCGCTCTGCTCGGGGGTCAGCTCGGTCAGCTCGACGCCGAGGGCGGCCAGGTGCAGGCGGGCGACCTTCTCGTCGAGGTGCTTGGGCAGGACGTAGACGTTCGGAGCGCCGCCGTATTTGTCCTCGCGCTTGCCGAAGAGCTCGATCTGGGCGATCACCTGGTTGGTGAAGGAGTTCGACATCACAAAGCTCGGGTGCCCGGTGGCGTTGCCGAGGTTCAGCAGCCGGCCTTCGGAGAGGACGATGATCGAGCGGTCCTCGGAGAACTTCCACTCGTCGACCTGCGGCTTGATCGTGATCCGCTCGGCGCCGGAGCCTTCCAGCGCGGCCATCTCGATCTCGTTGTCGAAGTGGCCGATGTTGCCGACGATCGCGTTGTGCTTCATCCGCCGCATGTGGTCGAGGGTGATGATGTCCTTGTTGCCGGTGGCGGTGACGAAGATGTCGGCGGTCTCGACGACTTCCTCGAGCTTGCGCACCTCGTAGCCCTCCATCGCCGCCTGCAGGGCGCAGATCGGGTCGATCTCAGTGACGATCACGCGGGCGCCCTGGCCGCGCAGCGAGTCGGCGCAGCCCTTGCCGACGTCGCCGTAGCCGCAGACGACCGCGACCTTGCCGCCGATCATCACGTCGGTGCCGCGGTTGATCCCGTCGATCAGCGAGTGGCGGCAGCCGTAGAGGTTGTCGAACTTGGACTTGGTGACCGAGTCGTTGACGTTGATCGCCGGGAAGAGCAGGTCGCCGGTCTCGGCCAGCTGGTAGAGCCGGTGGACGCCGGTCGTCGTCTCCTCGGTGACGCCCTTGATGCCGGCGGAAGCTCGGGTCCAGCGCTGCGGGTCCTCCTCGAGCGAGCGCTGCAGCGTCTGCAGGACGATCTTGAACTCCTCCGACTCGGCCGAGTCGGGGTCCGGGACGGCGCCGGCCTTCTCGAACTCGACGCCCTTGTGGACGAGCAGGGTGGCGTCGCCGCCGTCGTCGAGGATCATGTTCGGACCCTGCCCGTCGGGCCACATCAGCGCCTGCTCGGTGCACCACCAGTACTCCTCCAGGGTCTCGCCTTTCCAGGCGTAGACGGGGATGCCGGCGGCGGCGATCGCGGCGGCGGCGTGGTCCTGGGTGCTGAAGATGTTGCAGCTGGCCCAGCGCACCTCGGCCCCGAGGGCGACGAGGGTCTCGATCAGCACCGCGGTCTGGATCGTCATGTGGAGGGAGCCGGTGATCCGCGCGCCTTTCAGCGGCTGCGCGGCGCCGTACTCCTCCCGGGTCTGCATCAGACCGGGCATCTCCACCTCGGCGAGGGAGATCTCCTTGCGGCCGAAATCGGCGAGGCCGATGTCGGCGACCTTGTAGTCCTGGGTCTCGGTTGCGGTTGCGGTGCTTGAAGTCATTTGGGCAATGTAGCGTGCCGGTCGTGAGCGCGGCGGACACGGAGAAGCGGCTCGCCGCGGAGGCGGCGGCGGAGCTTGTCGAGAGCGGGATGACGGTCGGTCTCGGCACCGGCTCGACGGTCGCCCACCTGTTGCCGGCGATCGCCAGGCGCGGCCTCACCGACATTCGCTGCGTCGCCACCTCGGTCGCCACCGAGGAACAGGCGCGGGAGCTGGGGATTCCGGTCGAGGAGTTCGACAGCCTCACCCGCCTTGACATCGCGATCGACGGCACCGACGAGGTGACGCCAGACGGCTGGCTGATCAAGGGCGGCGGCGGCGCCCACCTGCGCGAGAAGATCGTCGCCGCGGCGGCCGCGCGGTTCGTCGTCGTCTGCGACTCGAGCAAGCCGGTCGACGCCCTGCGGGGGCCGGTGCCGCTGGAGCTGTTCGGCTTCGGGGCGGCCTCCACGCTCGAGCGGCTCGGCGACGACGTCGAGCCGCGGGACGTTCCGCGGAGCCCCGACGGCGGCGTCATCGCCGACTACCGCGGCCCCGGCCTCGACGATCCCGCGGCGCTGGCGGCGCGCCTGGAGGCCGATCCCGGCGTCGCCGCACACGGCCTCTTCCCCCCGGATATCGTCAGCGAGGTCTTCGTCGCAACGGGAGGCGCCGTCGACCGCACCAGCTTCAGTTGATTCAAAGGAGAGCCGCCAGATGACCGACTTCAGCGCCCTCGCGATCGCCGGCCGCGTCGCCACCCCCGCCGACTCGGACTGGGACCAGGCCCGCCAGGCCTGGAACCTCGCCGCCGACCAGAACCCCAGAGCCGTCGCCTTCGCCGAGAGCGGCGAGGACATCCTCGCCGCCGTCCGCTTCACCGCCGAGAACGGGCTGCGCGTCTCCGGGCAGGCGACCGGCCATGGCGCCGTCGCGCTCGGCTCGCTCGAGGACGCGATCCTGATCAAGACCGAGCGGATGCGCGGGATCGAGGTCGACCCGGCGACGAAGATGGCCCGCGTCGAGGCCGGCGTGCTCTCGGTCGAGCTGGCCGAAGCCGCCCAGCAGCACGGCCTCAGCGGGCTGCCGGGCTCCTCGCCCGACGTCGGCGTCGCCGGGTACCACCTCGGCGGCGGCCTCAGCTGGTTCGGCCGCGAATACGGCTTCGCCTGCAACCGGGTGCGGGCGATCGAGCTGGTCACCGCCGACGGCGAGGCGCGGAAGGTCGACGCCGAGATTGAGCCCGACCTCTTCTGGGCGCTGCGCGGAGGGGGCGGCGATTACGCGCTGGTCTCGGCGCTGCACATCGAGCTCGTCCCGGTCCCCGAGGCTTACGGCGGGATCATGATTTTCCCCGCCGCCGTCGGCGCCGCTGCGGTGCGGACCTGGCGCGACTGGGCGGCGACGGTCGGCGAGAACGTCACCTCCGTCGTCCGCTTCCTCCGCCCGCCGGACATCCCCGACGTGCCGGAGCCGCTGCGGGGGACGCCGCTGCTGACCATCGACGGCGCCTGCATCGGCAGCCGCGAGGAGGGCGAAGCCGCCTTCGCGCCGCTGCTGGAGATCGGCGAGCCGATGATGAACTCCTTCGACCAGGTCCCGCCGGCGGCGCTCTGTCGGATCCACATGGACCCCGAGCAGCCGGTGCCCGGCCTCGGCCATCACCGCGTCCTGCGCGAGCTCCCCGACGAGGCGATCGAGGCCTTCGCCTCGATGTCCGGCGCAGATTCCGGCACGCCCCTGTTGCTGACCGAGATCCGCCAGCTGGGCGGCGCCCTCGCGCGGCCGGCCGAGAACGGCGGTGCCCTCTCCCACCTCGACGCCCAGTTCGCGATGTTCGGGATCGGGATGCCGATGACCCCGGAGCTGGGTGAGGCGATCGAGGCCCACCACGATCGCCTGCACGAGGCGATGGAGCCCTGGGCAGCGGATGGCGGCTACTTCAACTTCGCCGAGCGCCCCTGCGACGCCGACGCGATTCTCCCCCCCGAGGTCTGCGCCCGCCTCTCCGAGGTGAAGCGCCAGTACGACCCCGACGCCCGCATCATCGGCAGCCACGCGGTCTCCTTAGATCCATCTATGTAGCTCTGTCGCATCCCTCTCGCATAGAGAGAAATGCGACAGAAATCAGATCCGCCCAGCGCCATCTTTTTCCCGACCTGCTTTTGCGAGTCGGTACTTCAATGGTGGATAGGGAAGCTCTGCCCGCGGGCGGAAGGGCAGCGCTTCAGCGAGTTCGATGACCTGAACGAGGATTCGGCTCGCACGCTCAGGGTCAACTGGCGGCTTCCGTTTTTTGTCGGGCTCCATCATTTGCCAACAGCCGCCTCATCAGCAACGACGAGCATGTCGTCGTTCTTGACACGGCCGGCCGGGATCGATTCGTCGCCGGCGAGGAGCTTTTGCAGGGGCTCGCGCTTGTCGGGGCCGGTGACGAGCCAGAGGATGCGGCGGACCTCGGAGAGGGCGGGGTAGGTGAGGGTCATGCGGAGGTGGCCCTGGTAGGCCTCGCCGGTGATTGCGACGCGGCGGTCGGTTACCTCGAGCACGGGGTCGCCGGGGACGAGGGAGGCGGTGTGGCCGTCGGGGCCGAGGCCGAGGTGGACGAGGTCGAAGCGGTCGGGAAGGGTGGCTTCGTAGTCGCGGGCGGCGCTGTTCAGGTCGCGCTGGGTGACCGGCATCGGCCGCAGCGTCGCCTGGTGGTCCATCGAGAGGCCGAGGACCATGTGGGTGAGGTTGCGGGCCTCGTCGCCGGGGGCGGCGACGCGCTCGTCGACCTGGAAGAGCTGGGTCCGGTCCCAGGGCATCTGCTCGAGTTCGCCGAGGATCGCGAGCATCGCCCAGGGCGAGCGGCCGCCGCTCATCGCCAGGTCGAAGCGGTCGCGCTCGGCGACCGCGGCGGCGCCGGCCGCGGCGATCAGCTCGGCGGCGCGGCGCGAGGCCGCCTTTTCGTCGCCGGCGACCTCGAGCTGGATCGCCATCGGCTCAGCTCGCCTTCTCGTCGTGGCCGCCGAACTGTTTGCGCATCGCCGAGAGGACCTTGTCGCCGAAGTCGCCGAGGCCGCGCGAGTAGAAGCGCTCGTGCAGGGCGGTGGTGAGGACCGGGGTCGGCACCCCCTCGTCGATCGCGGCGATCGCCGTCCAGCGGCCCTCGCCCGAATCGGAGACGCGGCCGGTGAACTCGTCCAGGTCGCCTGATTCCCGCAGCGCCGCCGCCGTCAGGTCGAGCAGCCAGGAGCCGATCACGCTGCCGCGGCGCCAGACCTCGGCGACCTCCGGCAGATCGAGGTCGTACTGGTAGTACTCGGGGTGGTCGAGCGGCGCCGTCTCGGCATCGGCCTCGCGCTTCACCTTGCCGGCGTTGGCGTTCTTGAGGATGTTCAGGCCCTCGGCGTAGGCGGCCATCAAGCCGTACTCGATCCCGTTGTGGACCATCTTCACGAAGTGGCCGGCGCCGTTGGGACCGCAGTGGAGGTAGCCGTTCTCCGAGGGGGAGGGATCGCCGTCGCGCCCGGGCGTGCGCTCGGAGGCCCCCACCCCCGGCGCCAGGCTGGCGAAGATCGGGTCGAGGCGCTCGACGGCCCGGTCGGGGCCGCCGATCATCAGGCAGTAGCCGCGCTCGAGGCCGAAGACGCCGCCGCTGGTCCCGCAGTCGACGTAGTCGATCCCCCGCTCCCCCACCTTCTCGGCGCGGCGGATGTCGTCGCGGTAGTAGGAGTTGCCGCCGTCGACGATCGCGTCGCCGGACTCCAGCACCGCCGCCACGTCCTCGACCGTCTTCTCGGTGATCTCGCCGGCGGGGACCATGATCCAGACCGAGCGCGGCGCGCTCAGCTTCGAGGCCATGTCCTGGAGCGAGGAGGCCCCCTCCGCCCCCTCGCCGACCAGCTTCGAGACCGCCTCGGGGTTGACGTCGTAGGCGACGATCTTGTGGCCGTCGCGCATCAGGCGCCGGGCCATGTTGGCTCCCATCCTGCCGAGACCGACGATTCCGAGTTCCATGAGACCTCCGCTGGGTGGCGATGCAGGGACAGGCGGACGATAGCCTGCTGTCGATGGGCACCGCCGGAGCCACCCGCTCGAACGACCCGGCCGACGTGCTAGCGATCTTCGGGATCAGCGGCGACCTGGCGAAGAAAATGACTTTCCGGGCGCTCTACCGGCTGGAGGAGCGGGGGAAGCTCGACCTGCCGATCGTCGGCGTCGCGATCGACGAGTGGGACGACGAGCAGCTGCGCAAGCACGCGCGGGAAGCGATCGGCGACACCGTCGGCGACCCCGACGAGGACGTCTTCGCCCGCCTCGCCAAGCGGCTCAGCTACGTGCAGGGGGACTACGAAGACCCCGAGACCTTCAAGCGGGTGAAGAAGGCGATCGGCAAGGCGAAGCGGCCGGTCTTCTACCTGGAGATCCCGCCGTCGCTGTTCGCGACCGCCGTCAAGGGCCTCGGCGAGGCGGGGCTGACCGAGAACGCGCACGTGGTGATCGAGAAGCCCTTCGGCCACGACCTCGAGTCCGCCCGGAAGCTGAACGACGAGCTGCGCAAGGTCCTGCGCGAGGAGCAGATCCTCCGCATCGACCACTACCTCGGCAAGGAGCCGGTGATGGACATCACCTACCTGCGCTTTGCCAACGCGCTGCTGGAGCCGGTCTGGAACCGCGAGCACGTCTCCCAGGTGCAGATGACGATCGCCGAGGACTTCGGGGTCGAGGACCGCGGCCGTTTCTACGACGCGGTCGGGGCGATGCGGGACGTGATCCAGAACCACGCCCTGCAGGTGCTGGGGATCGTCGGCATGGAGCCGCCGACCGGCAACCACCCCGACAGCGTCCGCGACAAGAAGCTCGAGTTCTTCAAGGCGATGTGCGCCGCCGACCCGAAGCGCTACGTGCGCGGGCAGTACGAGGGCTACCGCGACGTCAAGGACGTGAAGGCGAACTCGAAGACGGAGACCTATGCGGCGATGGAGCTGGAGGTCGACAACTGGCGCTGGGCGGGGGTGCCCTTCTTCGTCCGCGCCGGCAAGTGCCTGGCGGTCAAGGTGACCGAGGTGTCGGTCTTCTTCAAGCGACCGCCGCGGCTCGGAGTCGGCAAGGGCAAGACGCCGGAACCCAACCAGCTGACGATCCGGATCGAGCCGAAGCCGGGGGCGCGGATCCGCCTCTACGCAAAGGCAGCCGGCAAAGAAGCCTTCCAGGCCGCCGACATGGAGGTCCTCTTCGAGAAGGCGCCGGGCGAAGATCCCGAGCCCTACGAGCGCCTGCTCGGCGACGCGCTCGCCGGCGAGCACCAGCTCTTCACCCGCCAAAGCTCGATCGAAGAGACCTGGCGGGTGGTCCAGCCGCTGCTCGACGAACCAGGTCCCGTTCATCGGTACAAGAAGGGAACCTGGGGACCCAAGGAGGCCGAGAAGCTGGTCGCCGGGACGGGTCAGTGGGCGAAGCCGTGGCTGCCACCCGCCGGATAAGCACCTAGGCTGACTTGTTCATGACCGAGGCGGGGAAAAGGGCTGACGAGCTGCTGCAGGAGCTCGGGTACGAGAGCTGGCGAGCGGGCCAGCGGGAGGCTGTGGTCGCCGCCCTCGAGGGGCGTGATTCGCTGATCGTGATGCCGACGGGGGGCGGCAAGAGCCTCTGCTACCAGCTGCCGGGGCTGGCTTCGGAGGAGTTGACGATCGTGGTCAGTCCGCTGATCGCGTTGATGCGGGACCAGTGGGGGAAGCTGAACGCCGGCGGGCACCGGGTGGCGATGATCACCTCGGGGATGGACGATTGGGAGGTCTCCGAGGCGCTGGCGATGGTGCGCGAGGACGCGCGGATCGTCTACTGCGCGCCGGAGCGGTTCGCCTCCAACGTCTTCCTCGAAGCGCTCTCGCACCGCAAGATCGACCTGGTCGCGGTCGACGAGGCCCACTGTGTCTCCGAGTGGGGGCACGACTTCCGGCCCGACTACCTGCGCCTGCCGCAGGTGGTCGAGCGGCTGGGGCGGCCGACGGTGATGGCCTGCACGGCGACGGCGACGCGGCCGGTGGCGGCGGAGATCGCCTCCCGCTTCGGGATGCGGGAGCCGCTCCAGGTCCGCTCCGGCTTCGACCGCCCGAACCTCTCCTTCGACGTCGTCGCGCTCGAGGGCAAGGGCTGCACGGCGCGTCGGCAGGCGCTGCTGGAGGCCGGGTTGCGCGACCCCGCCAACCTGCCGGCGATCGTCTACTGCGGCACCCGCCGCCAGACCGAAGAGGTGGCCGAGGAGCTGCGCGACGCCGGCGTCGCCGCGGTTGCCTACCACGCCGGCCTCGAACCCGAGCACCGGACGGCGATCCAGGAGCGCTTCATGGCGACCGGCAGCGGCGTCATCTGCGCCACCAACGCTTTCGGGATGGGCGTCGACAAGGCCGACGTGCGCTCGGTCTGGCACGTGACGATCCCGACCAGCGTCGAGGCCTACTACCAGGAGGCCGGCCGTGCCGGGCGCGACGGCCTTCCCTCGCGAGCGGTGATGCTGGCCCTGAAAGCCGACCTCGGCCGCCTCGTCCGCTTCAACGAGCAGCGCGCCGGCGACGACCTGGCCGTCGCCCGCGAGCGCGGCTGGCGCGCCTACCACGCGATCAAGGCCTTCATCTACGGCACCGAGTGCCGGCGCCGCGCCCTCCTCGACCACTTCTCCGACCGCACCGCCGGCGCGCCGCTGGAGCGCTGCTGCGACGTCTGCGACATGCTCGAGTGGCTGCCGGACCCCGACACGATCGCGGTCCGCAAGAGCGCCAAGGCAAAGTCCCCGGCGACCCCCGCGCCCGACCTCTCCCCCGCCGACGCGCCGCTGTTCGAAGCGCTCAAGACCTGGCGCCTCACCGCCGCCGCCGGCAAGCCCGCCTACACCGTCGCCGCCAACAAAACCCTCACCGCGATCGCCGCGGCGCGGCCCGACTCGGAAGAGGCCCTCCTCGCGATCAGCGGCGTCGGCCCCGCCTTCATCGAAAAGTACGCCGAGGAAGTCCTGGCTCTCGTCGCCGAGCACGCCGCCCCGGTGGCCGACGCCGCCTAACTCCGCCGACGGGACGATTTCCCTCCATATAGGCGTACTTTCGGCCCGTCGGCCTCAGCGCGGTTTCGGCTTCAGGGTCGGCAGCGTCACCCGCAGGTTCTTCACCTTGACGCTGAAGGGCGTGTTGCCGGCCTGGTAGTAGGGGGCGTCGCGGCCGAGCAGCTGCAGCCAGATGCGGTGGCCCTTGGCGAAGTGGTAGCCGTTGCCGTGGAGCTGGAAGGTGATCCGCCCGCTCTGGCCGTCGGTGAGCGCGTAGACGCCGCGGTCGACGAGGAGCATCGTCCCCTGCGGCGAGACGTCCCAGAGGCGGCCGACGATCTCGCCGTGCTGGCCGGTGGTGGCGATTTCGGCATTGACCGTCGGGCGGCCGAGCATCGTGAAGCCGTCGAGCACCTTGCGCTTGTAGAGGGCGACGTTCGGCTCGAAGTTTTCCGCGATCGTCTTGCAGGCTTCGGTGGTGCCGAAGACGGGGTCGAATTCCCGCGCCACCGTCGGGTTGCCGCCGGCCGAGGTGAATTCCTGGGCCGGGTCGGAGCCGAAGCGGAAGGCGCCGGGGTGGAGCTTCTTCCAGCCGATCGCCTTGAAGGGCCCGACGTCGGGCCTGTCGCTCGGGCAGGTGGTGAGGGTGGCGGTGACCTGCCCCGGCGCCGGCCCACCTTTCTTTGCCCCCAGCAGGTGGACGGCGAAGAAGCGCGCCGCCTGGTCGTTGAAGAAGTGGTTCATCCCCGGCTTATTGGAGCCGCGGCTGTGGCCGAGGTCGCCGAGCTGCAGCGCCACCGGCGCCTTGCGGTAGCGCTTGCGCAGGTAGGCGTAGACGCGCAGCCCCTGTTCGATCGGGAAGAGTTCGTCGGTGAAGCCGCTCTGGATCAGGAGTGGCGCCGGCTGCGAGGCGCCGAGGAGGAAGCGCAGCGGGTAGCCGCCGTGGTCGGCGTAGATCCCTTTCAGCGCCTGAACGGCGGCCGGGGACAGCGGCTGGCCGGCGTCGATGTATGCCTTGTCCTGGGTGATGTCGGCTTCGGGATCGGCGCAGGGGAAAGACTCGGGCGCGCCGCCGCAGTAGTAGCCGTCGACGACCCCGGTCAGGTAGAGGCCGTTGAGAAAGCTGGCGATCGGAACGCCATAGGGCCGCAGGCTCTGTTCGGGCCCGGCGATCGCCGTGTCGAGGTAGCGGCCGTTCGGGATCAGGGCCGAGACCAGGTCCGACCAGGGCCAGCGCGGGTAGGCGGCGGCGATCCGCATCTTCAGCCCCTTCGGGCTGCGCCAGGGGACGAGCTTGCCGTCGGGCCGCAGGACCTTGTCGCGGAGGAAGGCGAGCTCCATGCTCTGGCCGCCGCCGTAGGAGATGCCGGTGACGCCGATCCCCCGCGGCCGCGCCACCCCTTCGTCGGCGAGCAGGCCCAGCAGGTACTGGGTGTCGCGGGCCTCGTAGCGGCTGTCGCCGAGGCGAATGTAGCCGGTCGCGCAGGCGCCGGAGTGGTCGCCGTTGGCACCGCCGCCGCAGGAGCCGCCGAAGCCGCGCGCCGTGTAGTTGACGACCGCGTAGCCGTGGCGGGCGAAGAAGTCGTTGTTGTAGTGGTAGATGGTCGAGCCGTTGCCCGCTTCTTCGGGCGCGGGACCGGCCGCGGTGGTCGTCTCGAAGTCGGTCTTGCTGCCGCCGAAGCCGTGCAGCATCACGATCGTCGGGTAGGGCGCCTTGCCGGCTTCGGGCAGAGTGACGTCGACGTCGAGGGGCACCCCATCGAAGGAGGGCACGCGGGAGGCGGGGTCCGGCGTCGGGCAGAAGCGGACGCCGTTCTCGGCGGTGCAGGCGTGGCCGAAGGGGGCCGTCGCCGAGCCCGCGGCCGGCGCCGCCCAGACGAGCCCCATCAGCGCAACCGCGGTTGCAGCTACCCAGCGCGGCTTCGATCCCACACTCACCACTTGCGAGCATAGGGGTCCTGCATGTCGGGCTCGCGTGGCGGCCCGCACCTCAGCACGGATGATCGACTTCCCGAAAACCCGGCTTGCCGTCGGCTGCGTTCTGGCGCTGCTGACGCTCCTCGCCTGCGCCGCCCCCGCTGCCGCTTTCAGCCCGCTGAAGCCGCCCGGCAAGAAGGTCTACTGGGGCGTCTCGGACACCGGCGATCCGGCCGACTTCGGCCAGTTCGCCGAGGTTCTCCACAAGCACCCGGCGGTGATCCAGTCCTTCCGCACCTGGGGCACCGACTTCGACGAGGTGATCCGGCGCTGGCAGATCGCCCGGGCGCGGCCGATGATCCACCTCTCGACCGCCGACAACAACACCGGTGCCGAGCTGATCACCCCGGCGCAGATCGCCGCCGGCGCCGGCGACCGCTACCTGGTCCGCCTCAACAAGCTCTTCTACGAAAAGCAGATGCGCGCCTATGTGCGGCCGCTCGGGGAGCCCAACCGCTGCCTCAACGTCTGGGCGGCCTACGACTGCGCCGGCGCCTCGCGAGGGCCCGAGCACAGCCCCCGCGCCTACAAACGCGCCTTCCGCCGCATCTACGTGATCGTCCACGGAGGCGGCAAGGCGGGCGTGATCAACCGCCGCCTCGCCGAAGCCGGGCTGCCGCCGCTGACGGTGAACCTGCGGGCGATGCCGAAGGCGCCGGTCGCGGTCGTCTGGAGCCCGCTCCCCGCCGGCTCGCCTACCGTCCCCCACAACCGGCCGCGCTACTTCTTCCCCGGCTCGCGCTGGGTCGACTGGGTCGGCACCGACTTCTACTCCGGCTACCCGGAATGGAAGGCACTGACCGGGCTCTACCGCCGCTTCTCCGGCAAGCCGTTCGCGATCACCGAGTGGGCGGTCGAAAGCGGCGACGACCCCTCCTTCGTGAACAAGCTCTTCGCCTGGCTGAAAAGCCACCGCCGGACCCGGATGATCGCCTACTACCAGGACTTCGGCGCCAGCAACAGCTACCGGATCCAGAACTACGGCTCTAGCCTGAACGTCCTCCGCGCCCGCCTGCATTCCGGGCTTTTCCCGGCTTACGCGCGGGGTGCGCCTCACCTACCGCCGCCACCCCCCGGTGGGGTTGGAGCGCGGTGATCGAGGAGTAGCCGGTCAGGTAGATGCGTCGGCCGTCGGAGATCACCGGCGTGTAGGTCCCCTTCGGGTAGCGGAAGACGCGCTTGCCGCTGCGCATCATGAAGCCGCTCGTCGTTTTGTTCGTGAACTCGGCGACGTAGACGATGTCGCCGACGGCCGAGAGCGAGCCGACCACCTGGCCGCCGGCCGAGCGGCTCCAGCGGACGCTGCCGTCCTTGGCGTCGAGCGCGTAGACGTTGCCGTCGAAGGAGCCGATGAAGACGGTCGGCGGGCTGTGCCTGGTGTTGGCGACGGTCGGCCCCGAGTAGGCGTAGCCGCCGGTCGAGTAGGACCAGGCGAGCTGCCCGTCGGAGGTGTCGTAGCTGTAGACGCGGTCGTCGTTGTTGCCGGCGTAGACGCGGCCGTAGGCGACCGCCGGGGTCGAGTAGAAGGCGCCGGAGCCGCCGAAGCCGGGGCCGAGCGAGCCGCTCTGCCAGACCAGCTTGCCGGTCTTGGCGTCGACCGCGTTCATGTAGCCGCCGTAGTCGCCGACGAAGAGCTTGCCGTCGGAGTAGGCCGGCGCCGCCTTGATCGCGCCGCCGAGCGGGGTCGACCAGCGCACCTGTCCCTTGCCGGTGCTCATCGCGAACAGCTCGCCGTTTTCGCAGCCGAAGTAGACGGTGCGGTCGATCACCAGCGGCGAGGACTCGGCCCGCCCCGGCAGGTTGCGTTTCCAGATCACCCTGCCAGTTTTCGCGTCGAGCTTGACGATGTGGCCGGGGACGAGGTTGACGATGTAGAGCCGGTGGTTGTAATAGGCCGGCGAGGAGGCGTTGAGGCGGCCGATCCGGCGCTTCCACAGCACTTTGCCGTTGTCGGCGTCGAGCGCGTAGGCGTAGCCGCTGTTGTTGACGAAGTAGAGCTTGCCGCCCACGTAGATCGGCGGGAACTCGAGCAGCGGCCGGTCGGTGAAGCGCCAAAGCTTGTCGAAGGGCGGCTTGATCCCCTTCACCGGCAGGTAGCGGGTGCGGGCGGGGTTGAGGCCGTAGACCGGCCAGTTGACCGTCTTCGGCTCCTTCGGCGGCGGCGGCTTCTGCGGCTTGAAGCGTTCGATCGCCCCCTCGTTGTGGACGTCGCCCGGGCGCTTCAGCAGCTCGTAGGCGAGGACGGCGCCGCCGATGGCGAGGAGGACCGCGGCGATCAGCCCGATCGCCCAGGGGCGGTGCTCCTTCCAGAGCTTCTTCGGATTCGCCAGCAGCCGCAGAGCTTCGCGTGAGCGGGAGGCGAGTCCGCGCCCGCCCTCAGCCATTCGCGGCGCGGCGCTCTGACTCTTTCGCGACGCCGCCGATCAGGTCCCTGATCGCTTTCTTCAGGACCAGCATGAACACCGGCCCGGCGAGCGGGATCGTCGGCGTGGTCTTCAGCGCGTAGGTGACCTCGGTGCCGCCGTCCTTCGGCTGCAGTTCGACCGTGCCGACGTGGTCGCGGACCGGCAGCCCGGAGAGGATCTTGTAGGCGAAGCGGAAGGGAGGCTCGTAGGCGATCACTTCCTCGCGCATCGGCGGACCGGCGACGGTGAGGACGCGGATCGCGCCGAGGCCATTCGGAGCCGGCTCCCCCTCGCGCTCGAGCTCGGCCTTGCGCAGAGCGGTGATCTCCGGGTAGCGGCGGTGGTCGGAGAGGACGTCGAAGACGACCTCGGGCGGGGCGGCCACCTGGCGCACGTAAGTGAAGCTCGCCATCGCCGACAGGCTACGTGAGCCGCCAGCGCTGCGGGTCGGAGCCGTCGAGCGCCTCGACCTCGCCAGCGAGCGCCAGGTGGTCGAGGCAGGAGCGGACGATCTGCAGGACCCAGGCGCTGGCCGGGGAGTTGGTGTTCTCGGGGCCGATGATCTCGGCGACGATCGCGAAAGCGGTGCGCTCCTCGCCGCCGCCGAGCGCGGCCCGCACCTTGCCGAGCAGCTCGCCGACCTGGCGGCGGGACTCGGCGATCTTCGCCTCGGGGTCGCGGAAGGTGCGGCCGTGGCCGGGGAGGACGAGGTCGACGTCGAGGCCCTCGACCTCCTCCAGGCTGCGGAGGAATTCGCCGACCGGGTCGGGGCTGTGGCCGTAGTCGAAGAAGAGGACCGTCCGCCCCAACAGGTGGTCGCCGCTGATCAGGAGCTTGCGCTCGGGCTGGTGGAGGACAACGTGGGAAGGCGCGTGGCCGGGGGTCTCGTGCACCTGCCAGGTGCCGAGGTGGGTCTCGATCTCGACCCCGGGGACGAGCTCGCGGTCGGGCTCCTTGAGGACGTCGATGCCGGATTCCTCGTCGCTCCGCGCCTCGCGGTAGCGCTCCAGCGCCGCCACCGGCACCCCGCTCTGGCGCGCGGTCTCGATCCGCGCCTCCAGCGCCGCCTGCGGGTCGTCGGCGAGCAGCCGCACGTGCTCCCAGCGCGGGTGCATCCAGAGCTCGCAACCGGCCCGCTCGACGATCGAGCCGGCGAGCCCGTAGTGGTCGGTGTGGGAGTGGGTGCAGACGACGAGGCGGACGTCCTCGACCCCGAACCCCGCCTGCGCCAGCGCCAGGTCGAGCTGCCGCAACCGCCCCTTGCCCCCCATCCCGGTGTCGAACATGACGATCCCGCCGTCATGCGCGACCGCCCAGGCGTTCCCATGCGGCACCCCCGGCCAGGGCAGCGGCAACCGCAACCGCCAGATACCCGGCATCAACCTTTCAGTCCGCGGCGCCTCCGCCTTTGCACCACTGGCCATCTGGCCAATCCTTTCAGGAGCGCTCGAACTCCTGCATCACGCCGGCCACCGCGAAGCAGGCGGCGCCGGCGAAGGTGGCCCAGTTGGCGATCCCGACGGCCAGCGCGTCCCCGGTCGAGGGACGGACGAAGGCGGCGACGGCCGCGACCATGAAGAGGACCGAGCCGACCTGGTTGACGACGACGATCCACCAGCCGAGGTCGGCGCGGCGGCCGCGCGGCCGGTCGCGGTGCATCTCGGTCAGGGCGAGGTGGCCGGAGACGAGGAAGAGGATGCAGCCGACGAATTCCGGCGACCAGACGAGCCGATGCTCCTGCGCCAGGGTGAGGTCGCCGACCAGCGCCGCGGTCAGGCTGGCGCCGAAGTAGAGGGTGCCGACGAAGAGCGCGACCGCGCTCGCCCAGTCGAGCCGCCCCGGCTCCGTCGACCACCAGCGCCACTCCGGCGCCCTGACGACCCCGTCCGGATCGACCCCCCGCGGCGCGTTCGCCACCTGCAGCACCGAGGCGTAGCCGCCCGTCGTGAAGAAGATCCCGCCGGCGAAGAAGACCGCCGCCGACAACCGCGGCCCCCCGACATGCCCCTGCGCCAACAGCGCCCCCAACGAAAACAGCGAGCCACCGACCACAAACGCCGTCGCAGCAACCGCATTGACCCGAGTCAGCCGCCTCTCAGTCGCCGAGTCGGCCCGAGCCCTCGCCTCATCTAACCCTCCCCCACCGCGGAGCAGGACCCCCCGCTTGCGCAATGCCCGCCGATCGAACTCCATCGGCGGCAGCGTATTCAGCGGTCAGCTGATCCGGCTCTTCCGGCGGGTGGCGCGGGCGCCGGGGGTGCCGAGCATCCAGCGCAGGCACCCCCGAACAGCCCGCGACGGGCCCCGCCCGGCCACCTACGCCACGTCAAACACAGCTGGATCCGGCCCGGTCCGCTCACCCTTGTCGAGTCGCGCCAACGCCGCCATATCGTCCTCGCTCAACTCAAAATCGAAGACTTCGAAGTTCTCCCGAATCCGCTCCGGGTTCGAAGATTTCGGAATCACCACATTCCCGATCTGCAAGTGCCACCGCAGGATCACCTGAGCCGGCGTGCGGTCGTGGTGGGCGGCCACGGTTTCGATCGTCCCGTCTTTGAGCAGGTCGCCCTGCGCGAGCGGGCTCCAGGCCTCGGTGGCGACGTCGTGCTCGTCATGCCAGGCGCGCAGCTCGGCCTGCTGCAGGCGCGGGTGCAGCTCGATCTGGTTCACGGTCGGCCGTCGCTCGGCGTCACGCTCCAACCGCTCCAGGTCCTCGACCCGGAAGTTGGAGACGCCGATCGAGCGGGCGCCGCCTTCCTCCTGGATCCGTTCGAAGGCGCGCCAGGTCTCGAGGAAGAGGTCGCGCGCGGGCAGCGGCCAGTGGATCAGGTAGAGGTCGGCGTTGCCGGTCCCCAACTGCTCGATGCTCTTGTCAAAGGCGCGCAGGGTCGAGTCGTAGCCCTGCTCGGAGTTCCAGAGCTTGGTGGTGACGAAGACGTCCTCGCGCCGCACCCCGGTCGCCGCCAGCGCCGCCCCCACCCCGGCCTCGTTGCGGTAGGCGGCGGCGGTGTCGACATGGCGGTAGCCCACCCCGAGCGCCTCCTCGACCTTCTCCTGCGTCTCCTCCGGCGGGATCTGGAAGACGCCGAACCCCAGCTGGGGCATCTCGACGCCGTCGTGCAGGGTCAGGACAGGGACTTCGGTCGCATTGGTCATGCGATGCGGCTACCCCTGCGGCGGCAGGGCTAATCGGGCGCAGCTAGGAGGTAGCGAGGCCGATGGCCAGAAGAGGAAAGGCGCTCATCACGCCTAGGTAGGCGCCCATCGCGAGGCCGGTGCCGAGGCTGGCGGTGCGCGAGCGGGCGCCGGCGATCGCGCCGATCAAGACGAAGGCGGCGGCGATTCCGAATCCAAGCCAGAAGACTTCGGGCATCAGAGCCGCGAGAATACCCGAAGGCGGGGAGGAATGGCAGCGGTGATGGCGGGTCGCCTTGGTCGTCGCGCTGGTCGCGAAGCCGGCCGGCAAAGTGGAAGAAAGCGCCCGAGGGCGGCGCTCCCACGGCGTAGTTGCGGACCTCTACGCTTTCGGCAATGGCAGACACGGCATACGAAAAGTTGCCCGGAGCCGAGATCGTGCTCGCCGGCATCGCCGACATCGAGGCCGGGCGCAGGAGCATCAACGCGAGCGCCGTCCATTGCGCGGCGCCACGTCTTCGCCGTGCCGGCCTACCGGCGCCCAGCTCCCGCGAGGACGTTCCTGCCGCTCACGATCTCTATGGACAGCTGCGCGCCGAGTACGGGGACGCGGCGCACTCTCGCTACAACGCGATCCTGGCCCGCGTCATCAGCTTTGCCGGAGCAGCGGAACTTGCGCGACGCAGCTGACGCCGAGCGGATCCGACGCCTGGCGCAGGAGCTGGGTCGATCGGTGCCGGCCGGCACCAAGATGTACCTGACCGGCGGCGCCACGGCTGTGCTCCAGGGCTGGCGCCAATCGACCGTGGACGTGGACGTGCGGAGCGCGGCTTCGAGCTCGACCTGAAGGACGTCAAGGCGATGGTCGAATCGGGGTTGGTCGAGCCCGGTCGGCTATCTGAGCTTTTCGAGGGTGTAGAGCCGGAGCTG
>Ga0207661_10000070_pt1 | contig 69785 bp, 56 predicted proteins | sample KBSC713LmetaG_FD_184337 | JGI IMG/M metagenome (GOLD analysis project Ga0207661, IMG submission 184337) | Corn rhizosphere microbial communities from Kellogg Biological Station, Michigan, USA - KBS C7.1-3L metaG (SPAdes) (version 2) | ecosystem: Host-associated > Plants > Roots > Rhizosphere ...
GCCGCTCGCCGTCGAGCCAATCGCCTATTGCGCCAGCTCACACGCCTCGGCTACACCGCCAAGCTTGAGGCCGTACCCGCGCCGGCTTAAGCGTCCCACAGAGACAGCGGGTTTTCGACGCTGTCCCCAGGTTCTTAGAAGCGGACGCGGAGCGAGAGTTGAAGGATTCTGGGGTCCGCTGCGGAACTGATTTTGCCGAAGGTGCTGGTGCTGGCCACACTCGAACCGGGGGCGTTGAAGTGGGGGTTGTTTAGGAGATTGAAGAAGTCTCCTCGGAATTGGGTCTGGAAACGCTCCGTGATTCGGAAGCTCTTCGACAGGGACCAGTCGAGATTAAAGAGGCTCGGGGCTCGCAGCAAGTTTCGCGGGGAGTTTCCGAACGTGCCGGGGGCTGCGAGGGAAAAGGCGGCGGGATTGAACCACGTCGCTATCGACTGTGTCGCTGCGCTTGGATCGGGGAGGATCAGGTCTCCTCTGTCGAGACCAACTCCCGAGAGCGAGCGGTCCTGGCCGGAGGTCACGTTGACCGGGAGGCCCGAGCGCCATGCCCAGATGCCCGTGGTCTGCCAATCTCCGAAGGAGGCTCTCACGAGCTTCGGGGCGGTCTTCAGTCTCGGCAGGTTGTACACCGTCCAGAAGGAGAAGTTGTGGGTGGTGTCGAGGTCGGAGCGGCCGTAGTTGAAGTTCGGGACGAAGGGGTTGGGATTCGTCACGGTCAACTGCGCTTCGACCGATTCGTTGTCGAGCGCCTTCGAGAAGGTGTAGTTCGCGACGAACGAGAGACCTTGCGAGAAGCGGTGCTCGACCGTGAACTGGAAGGCGTTGTAGTTCGAGTAGCCTCCATTCGTCATCTGGATCATCGACGCGTAGTTCGGGGCCAGCGGACGGCGCTGGGGGATGTTCGACGTCGTGGCGTTGGGCGCGTAGATCGCGGCGTCCATTTCATTGAAGGCCTGGAGGTCGCGGCCCTGCGTTCCGACATACGACGCTCGCGCGACCAAGCTCCGGGTGAATTGGTGCTCGATCGTCAGGTTGAAGCCGCGCGTGTGTCCGATGTGCCAGTGCGGATCGAAGTACTGATAGGCGATCGGGGTGATGAAGGTCGAGGACGCGGTCGGGTGGACGGGGGCGAAGGGCGGGAACGGGTTCTGGACTCCGGCGGAGCCGAAGGGGTCGGCGAGGCTGACGCCGGTCAACTGAACGGAGGGGCTGAAGGGCGCGTTCTGGACGAAGTTGTTGTAGAGACGCGCGAAGGGCTGGATGTAGAAGAGGCCCCAGCCGCCGCGGATGGTGGTGGGGTGCTGTCCGCCGGCGAGCGTGTAGGCGAAGCCGAGGCGCGGAGCGAAGTTATTAAGGTTGGCGTAGACGCCGCCCTCGGGGTAGTTCGGATCGCCGGCAAAGATGAGTCCGGTGGGCGCGAGCGGGAAGCGCTGCGACTTGGCGCCGGGGATGTAGCCGCCGACCTGCTCGGCGATGGGGTCGGTCCACGGGACGAACGGGTCCCAGCGGAGTCCGAGGTTGAGGGTGAGGCGGTCGGTGACGCGCCAGGTGTCCTGGAAGAAGGCGTTGGTCTGGCGGCCGCGCGTGAACTTGGCCTTGCCGGCGGTTTGGGTGAAGGTGTTGACGCGGCCGGTCATAAGGTCGGCGAGACCGTTTTTGGTGGCCCCGCCGGTGAAAGTGAGGAGCGGTTCCTCTTGATAACCGGTGGCGGAATCGAAGCGGGTCCACGGGACGAGCGTGCCGCCGAAGTGCATGGAGTGGGCGCCGCGCATGTAAGTCAGGATTTCGGAGATCTCGAAATTATTGCGGAGCCAGTCGCCGGGCGGCTGCGTGCCACCCGAGCCCCAACCGGAGTAACTCGTGACGGAGATGCCGGTCTCCTGGAAGCGCGACTCGGGCTTGGTGGCCTTGATGTCGCCGAAGTCGAAGATGGAGAACGGGGCGGTGCGGGTCTGCGTGGAGTCGAGGACGAGGCCGGCGAAGGTGAGGGAGTTGAGGAGTCGCGGGGTGAGGGTCCAGGTGTCGCCGAGTTTGAACGAGTGGGTCATCTGGTCCTGACCGATTTTGTAGGTGAGGAGGGTGTGGCCGCCGTCCCAACCGTCGTCGGTGAAGTGGATGCGGAAGTAGCTGCCGGAGAGCTGGTGCGCGCCGGCGTTGTAGTCGAGCTTGGCGAGGAACTGCTGATTGTCGCGCGACTGGGGCTGGGAGTAGAGGAGTTTGCCGGTGGGGTCGGGCGAGGTCGGGATGTGGGGGAACATGGCGAGCGCGATCGGGGAGATCAGCGACGTGGGGATCACCTTGCCGGGGAAGGCGACGCCCGTCGCGGGGTCCGTGATCGCTGTCGCCTTGGCGGAGAAGTCGCCGGTGCGCTCGGCGGCGGTGGGCACGAACGCCTGGTTCGAATACGTGACGTTGCGGAGCACGGTGCGCTGCCAGGAGCCGAAGTAGAAGAGTTTGTCCTTCACGATGGGGCCGCCGACGGTGCCGCCGAATTGATTGCGCTTGATGGCGTCCTGCTGGGGGGCGAAGAAGTTGCGGGCGTTGAGGTCGCCGTTGCGTAGGAAGTCGAAGGCGGTGCCGTGGATCTGGTTGCCGCCGGAGCGGGTGACGATGTTGACGACCGCGCCTCCGGAGCCGCCGTACTTGGCGTCGAAGTTGTTGGTCTCGACGGTGAACTGGGAGAGGGCGTCGGGGTTGGGGAAGGCGGCGTTGAGGTTGGTGATATTGTCCTGGTGGTTGGCGCCGTCGAGTTTGTAGGCGACCTGGTTGCCCATGGTGCCGTTGGCGGAGACGGCGAGGGTGTCGTCAGTCGTGGCGTAAGTTGCTGTATCCGTGCCCTTTCCGAGGACGGTGCCCGGAGCCATATATACGAGGGCGGCGGCGTTGCGGCCGTTGAGGGGGAGGTCCTGGATATACTCCTCGCCTACGACCTGACGGACTGTGCCGGATTGAGCGTCGACCATGGGCGCATCTTCTTTAATAGTGATCTGGGTGAGCGCGGTGGCGACGGAGAGGGTAAGGCGTAGGGTGGCGGGGACGTCGGCGTCGAGCTGGAAGCCCTGCTGGCGGAGAGGGGTGAATCCCTGAGCCTGGACGTTGAGAGTGTAGCGGCCGGGCGGGACGAGAGTGAAGAGGAAGCGGCCTTGTGGGTCGGTGGCGGCTTTGTGGGTCCAGTGGGTGGAGAGGTTGGTGAGCTCGAGCGCGGCGGACGGGATCACGGAGCCGGAAGCGTCGGAAACCGTCCCCGAAAGGCTGGTGGTGGGGTTGGCTTGCGCGAACGCAGCTATGGCCGAAAGGAGGAAGAGGGTGATGGACTTCATCGGGCTGATGGTATCAGATGGCATGGGGTCCACGTATGAACACGTATGAACAGAATGAACAAGAATTGGGCATGTTGATTATTCTGAGTGGGCTTCCGGGATCTGGGAAGAGTTCGATCGGGCGGGCGTTGGCTCGGGAGATTCGGGCGGTGTTTTTGCGGATCGATTCGATTGAGCGGGAGATCGCTTGCGAGGCGGACGAGGGGTATCGAGTCGCTTATGCGGTCGCCGAGGATAATCTGCGGTTGGGGATGACGGTGATTGCGGATTCGGTGAATCCGATTGCGATCACTCGGACGGCGTGGCGGTCGGTCGCGGATCGCGCGGGAGTTCGGGCGGTCGAGGTCGAGGTACGGTGCTCGGATGTGGAGGAACATCGGCGGCGGGTGGAGGAGCGCGGGACTCCCTCTTGGCAGGCGGTGGTGGAGCGCGAGTACGAGGCTTGGGGCGATGGGGTGATCTCGATCGAGACGGCGGGACGGAGTGTCGCGGAGTGCGTTGCCGAAATGCGCGCGAGAATGGAGTCGTGACAGACAAGGGAGTTTCGCGGCGGGCGCTGTTGGCTCTCGCGGCGTCGACGCCGGTGGTGGCGCAGGGACAAAGAGCAGCGGATGGGTTCGTGGAGATTTTGCGGCCTCCGGATTTTGTGACGGCGTATCTGGACGGCGGCGGGACGGTGGCGCTGTCGCTTTCGGGTGGGCGGTGGTCGGGGAAGGGCGTTGCGGTGGAGGCGGCAGTGCGTGGGTCGTCGCTGCCGGTGCGGGTGGAGGCGGCGGAGGCGCCGCTGTTGCGGATCAAGTTGCGCTGGAAAGCTCGCGTGCCCGAGCGGTGGCGGATCGTCAACGATCAGTGGGAGCGAAGTTACGGCGATCTCGAGTGGCGCGGGATGAATGCGGAGCGCGTGCTGCCGTGGATGTTTCTGGCGTTCGACGGCGCGGCGACGCATGGGTATGGTGTGGAGACGGGCCCGTCATCGTTCGCGCTCTGGCAGGTGGATACGTATGGCATCTCGTTGTGGCTCGACGTGCGGAACGGCGGGGGCGCGGTGAAGCTCGGGCCGCGCGTGCTGGAGGCGGCGACGGTGCGGGCGCGGCGCGGCGCGGCGGGCGAGAGCGCGTTCGCGTCGGCGCGGAAGTTCTGCGGGATGCTGTGCGCGAAGCCTCGGTTAGCGGCGGAGCCGGTGTACGGCGGGAACAACTGGTATTACGCGTACGGGCGGAACTGCTCGGCGGCGGATATCGAGCGCGACTCCGATTTGATGGCGGAACTGGCGGCGCGCGCGAAGAACCGACCGTTCATGGTGATCGACGACGGATGGTCGCCGGTGAATACGTCGGGGCCGTGGGATCGGGGGAATGCGCGGTTTCCCGATATGGCGAAGCTGGCGGCGTCGATGAAGAAGCGCGGGGTGCGGCCGGGGATCTGGATGCGGCCGCTATTGACGTCGGAGAAAGTGTCGGAAGCGTGGAAGCTGCGCGGGACGGGGTTGGACCCGACGGTCCCCGAGGTGATGGCGTTGGTGCGCGCGGATGTGGGTCGGCTACGGCAGTGGGGATATGAGTTGGTGAAGCACGACTACTCGAGCTTCGATCTGATGGGGCGGTGGGGACTCTCGATGGGCGCGGAGATGACGGATCGCGGGTGGCACTTCGCGGACCGGTCGAAGACGACGGCTGAGGTGGTGTTGGGACTTTATCGCGGGATTCGCGAAGCGGCGAATGACGTGCTGGTGATCGGGTGCAACACGTTCGGACATCTGGCGGCGGGGCTAGTCGAGGTGCAACGAACGGGCGACGATACCAGCGGCCGTGAGTTTCATCGCACGCGGCGGATGGGCGTGAACACGCTCGCGTTCCGGGGTCCGCAGCACCGGACGTTCTTCGACGTGGATGCGGACTGCGCGCCGATCACGCCGCAAGTGCCCTGGGAGATGTCGGCGCGGTGGCTGGATCTGGTGGCGCGGAGCGGGACTGCGCTGTTCGTATCGCCGGACCCGCGCGCGGTGAACGCGGACGTGAAGGCGGCGCTGCGGAAGGCGTTCGCGGAGGCGTCGGTGCGGCGCGAGGTCGCGGAGCCGCTGGACTGGATGGAGACGACGACGCCGTCGCGGTGGCGGATCGACGGGCGCACGGTGGAATACGACTGGTTCGGGGATGAAGGAGGGACGCCATTTCCAAAATAGCGGTGCTGTTGTTGCTGGCGGGCGCGGCGTGGGGCGAGAGCGTGAAGCAAGGATTCGTGTTGCGCGTACACGGTCCGGCGGGCGCGGTCTCGGCGCGGTTGGGGGAGAAGACGGTGCGACTGTTCGCGGAGGGCGCCGGCACGTTTGGGTTGATGCCGGTGGCGATTGCCGAAAAGCCGGGCGAGTATCGGCTGGAGCTGCTGGATGCGGCGGGCGCGGTGGTGGAGTCGCGCGCGGTGCAGGTGGTGGACGCGCACTATCGGAAGCAGAACGTCACGATGTCGGAGGGGACGGCGGAGCTGAAGCCGTCGCCGGGCGAGACGGAGACGGTGACGGCGTTTCGCGAGGCGGTATCGGAGACGCGGTTTTGGGAAGAGCCGCTGGAGCGGCCGGTGCATGGGTGCATGACGTCTCCGTTCGGCGTGCAGCGGTATTTGAACGGGAAGCCGACGGGCAGCGCGCATGCGGGATTGGATCTGCGATCGTCGGCGGGGACACCGATTCACGCGGCCGCCGGCGGGGTGGTGAGGATCGTGCGGGAGTGGAATTTGCACGGACGGACGGTGGCGATCGATCACGGGCAGGGTCTGGAGACGATCTACTTGCACATGTCGCGGCACGCGGTGGCGGAGGGGCAGACAGTGAAGAAGGGGGACGTGATCGGGTACGTGGGGTCGACGGGGCGGTCGACTGCGCCGCATCTGCACTGGACGATTTATGCGAACGGGTGGCCGGTCAATCCGCTGGACTGGGTGAAGGTCGCGGGGTGCGGGGCGGCGGGGAAGAAGAAGTAGGGGTGGGAGAGTGTCGGATGTGTCTTTGACGCAGAGACGCAGAGACGCAGAGAACGCATAGAGCAAGAGGAGAGTTTGGTAGGACGTGAGTTTTGAGGGCTGCGCCCCGGGAGTTGAGCGCGCAGAGAGCGGCTGACGAGCGTGCGGTAAAGGACTGCGGATGGCGACTGGCTGCTTTGAAAATGGAGAGATGGGGCGAGCGAGTGGCGTCTTGCTGCATCCGACTTCTTTGCCGGGGCCGCACGGGGTCGGGGACTTGGGGCCGGAGGCGTACCGGTTCGTCGATTGGCTGGCGAGCGAGGGACAGCGGGTGTGGCAAGTGCTGCCGGTGGGGCCCGTCGGATACGGCGAGTCGCCGTATGCGTCATTCTCGGCGTTCGCGGGAAATCCACTGTTGATTCATGTGGAGGACGCGGGCGAGGCTCCGGCGTTTGCGGAGGACCGGGTCGAGTACGAGCGGGTCGTGCCATGGAAGATGGAGGCGTTACGGCGCGCGTGGCGGCCTGGGTCGTCGGGTGCTGGTCCCGCGTGGTTGGACGCTTTCGCGCGATTCATGGCATTGAAGGTTGCCAACGGCGGCGTTTCCTGGAAAGAGTGGGACCCGAGCATCGAGGCCGATCCCGAGGAGATCGAGTTTCAGCGATTCCTGCAGACCGAGTTCATGCGGCAGTGGTGCGCGCTGAAACGGTACGCGAACGATCGCGGAATTCGGATCATGGGCGATGTTCCGATCTACGTCGCGATGGACAGCGCGGACGTGTGGGCGCAGCCGGAGTTATTCCGGTTCGACGTCGTGTCGGGCGTGCCTCCGGACTATTTCAGCGCGACGGGACAGTTGTGGGGGAATCCGATTTACCGGTGGGACCGGATGGAGGCAGAGGGGTACTCGTGGTGGATCGAGCGCATGCGGACCGCGCTCGAGACCTTCGACTTCGTGCGGATGGATCACTTCCGCGGGTTTGAGGCGTACTGGGAGGTGCCGGCGAGCGAGGAGACGGCGGAGCACGGACGGTGGGTGAAGGGTCCGGGGGCGCGGCTGTTTCGGGCGTTGGAGCGCGCGCTGGGGAAGTTGCCGATCGTGGCGGAGAATCTCGGGGTGATCACGCCGGAGGTGGAGGCGATCCGCGACGAGTTCGGATTTCCGGGCATGGCGGTGCTGCAGTTCGCGTTCGGAAACGATCCGCAGGCGCCGACGTTTCAGCCGCACAACTATCCACGCAATGTCGCGGCGTACACCGGGACGCACGATAACGACACCGCGATGGGGTGGTGGCGGAGCGAAGGCGGGGATTCGGTCCGGACGACGGAGGATATCGAGCGGGAGAAGGATAAGGCGCGGGCGTATTTGGGGGCAGGGGGCCAGGGGCCGGGGGCCGGGGATCAAGATCGCGCTCCGATGAACCTGGTGATGATTCGGGAGCTGATGAAGTCCGTCGCCGACACTGTCGTGTTCCCGATGCAGGATGTGTTGGGCTTGGGGAGCGAGGCTCGGATGAACACGCCGTCGGTGGCGTCGGGAAACTGGCGGTGGCGGATGACGCGGGCTCAGTGGGAGAAAGCTCCGAAGCTGCGGGAGATGGTCGAGCTCTATCAACGGTAGCTCCTCCGGCTTCGCCGGAACGCAAAACCGGGACAGACGGGGCTGTCCACGCGCCACAAACCGGCTTGGGACAGTCTCGTCTGTCCCTGGTTTTGCGTGTGTGACTTAAGTCATTTCGGGAAAAAGCGAGCCCTTTTAATCTGATCTCATGGAACAGAGATCAGGTTTGTGGAAGCACGGGCTGCTGTTGACCTTGCTGTTTGGATTCACCGTCATGATCGTCGGCGGCGTGCTGATGTACAAGAGCCGCGCGCCGATTCCGGAACGCGTCGTCGGGCCGGACGGAGCCACCCTTTTCACGGCGGGGGACATTCAGAACGGGCAGGACCTGTTCCGGAAGCGCGGCCTGATGGACTACGGGACCGTGCTCGGGCACGGCGCGTACCTGGGTCCGGACTACACGGCCGAGGCGCTGCACTGGATGATCGAGGCGATGCGGCCGGCGAATTACGAGTCGCTGGGCGTCGGCGCGAAGGCGTCGGTGGATGCGGAGATCGCGGCGGAGCTCAAGGTCAACCGGTACGCGGACGGGACGCTGACGTTCACGGCGGGACAGGTTGCGGGATGGAACGCGATCGTGGAACGGTACCGGAAGCTGTTCGTCGAGGGGCAGATCGAGCGGGCGCTGCCGAAGGGCGCGCTGCTGCCGGCGTCGGAAGGCGGCGGCGATCCGGTCGAGGAACTGCGCGCGACGAAACAGCTTGCGGCGTTCATCACGTGGACCTCGTGGCTGTCGGCGGCGAAGCGGCCGGAGGCGGCGCACTCGTACACGAACAACTGGCCGTATGACAAGGCGGCGGGGAATACGGCGACGAGCGGGGCGATGATGTGGTCCGCCGCGAGCGTCGCGGGACTGATCTTCTTCCTGGCGATAATCCTGTATTTCCAGCAGCGGTACCGGCTGACGGCGGAGGAGGTCGAGAATCCGCAGTTCAAGTTCGATCTGGCGCTGGCGCCGCTGACGCCGTCGCAGAAGGCCGCGGCGAAATACTTCGTGATCGCGATGGCGCTGTTCCTGGTGCAGTCGCTGCTCGGCGGGAAGATGGCGCACGACTACGTCGACGGCGCGAGCTTCTTCGGATTCAACATCTCACAATACCTGCCGTTCAATATCGCGCGGACCTGGCACCTGCAGTTGGCGATCTTCTGGATCGCGACGGCGTGGCTGGGGATGGGGATCTTCATCGCGCCGTTGGTGAGCGGGAAGGAGCCGAAGTTCCAGCGCGGGCTGGTGAACATCCTGTTCGGAGCTCTGGTGGTGGTCGTGGTCGGGAGTATGGCCGGCGAGTACATGTCGATCAAGGGCATGCTCGGGAAGACCTGGTGGTGGCTGGGGACGCAGGGGTGGGAATACCTCGAGCTCGGTCGGCTGTGGATGCTGCTGCTGATCGCGGGCATGCTGATCTGGCTGTTCATCGTGGCGCGCGGGCTGCGGGCGGCGTTGAAGGCGGAGTCGGACCGCGGCGGCCTGACGCACCTGCTGCTGTACGCGGCGACGGCGATCCCGGTGTTCTACTGCTTCGCGCTGTTCGTGAATCGCGACAGCCACATCACGATGGCGGATTACTGGCGGTGGTGGTTGATCCACCTGTGGGTGGAGGGCATGTTCGAAGTCTTCGCCGTGGTGACGATCGGGTTCCTGATGGTGCGGCTCGGGCTGCTGACGGCGCAATCGACGCTGCGCGCAACGTACTTCCAACTGATCATCCTGCTGGGCAGCGGGATCATCGGGACGGGGCATCACTACTACTGGATCGGCGCCCCGGAGGCGTGGATGGCCCTGGGCGCGATGTTCTCGGCGCTGGAGGTGGTGCCGCTCTCGCTGCTGATGGTGGAGGCGTACGGGCAGTACAAGGTGATCCAGCGGGGCGGGGTCGAGTTCCCGTACAAGGCGTCGTTCTGGTTCCTGGTGGCGACCGCGTTCTGGAATCTGTTCGGGGCGGGCGTGCTCGGGTTCCTGATCAATCTGCCGTTCGTGAGCTACTTCCAGCACGGGTCGTTCCTGACGGCGGCGCACGGGCACGGCGCGCTGATGGGCGTGTACGGAATGCTCGCCATTGCGCTGGCGCTGTTCTCGCTGCGGAATATCGTCGAGCCGCGGCACTGGAAAGAGAAGTGGCTGATGGTGAGCTTCTGGGGGTTGAATCTCGGACTGATGGGGATGATCGTGATTACCCTGGTTCCGATCGGAGTGCTGCAGGCGCTGGAGAGCTTCAATAACGGGTTCTGGTCGGCGCGGTCCTTGGCGTTCTATCAGCAGCCGGTGGTGAAAACGCTGTTGTGGCTGCGGATGTTCCCGGACACGGTGTTCATCGTGATGGGAGCTGTGCCCCTGGTGGCGGCGTGCACGTGGGGGTTGTTCCACATGCGGAGTCTGAAGGCGCCGGTAGCGGCCGAGGTCGCAGAAGAGCGGGAACTCGTCGGAGTTTGAGGATTAGGATTTGACGCAGAGACGCGGAGACGCAGAGTCTCCGCGTCTCTGCTTTTACGCGACGGGATTGCGCAGGATTCCGATGCCTTCGATCTCGACTTCGACTACGTCTCCCGCGGAGAGTTTACGAGTGCTGCCGGGAGTTCCGGTGTAGACGATGTCTCCGGGGAGGAGCGTCACCCAGTTGCTGATTCGGGAGACGATCGCGGGACAGTCGAAGATGAGGTCCCCTGTCGTCTGCTTCTGGACGCTCTCACCGTTGAGGCGGGTTTCGAGCTGGAGGTTGCCGTAGTCGAGGCCAGTGACGACGGCCGGTCCGAGAGGGGCGAAGGTGTCGCAGCCTTTGGCGCGCCACCACTGGAGATCCTTGCCGGCGCCGTGCTGCCAGTTGCGCTCGCTGACGTCGTTGCCGCAGGTGACTCCGAAGATGGCGTCGCGGGCCTCCTCGGGGGAGGCGTTGCGGACGCGCTTGCCGATCACGACGACGAGCTCGCCTTCGTAGTGAACGTCGGTTGACTCCTTCGGGAGGACGATGGGCTCGCCCGGATCCTGGAGAGCGGTGACCGGCTTGTAGAACATCTCCGGGTGCGGCGGCTGAGGACGTCCGCCGAGGTGGCTCTTGTAGTTGAGGCCGACGGCGAGGATCTTGCCGGGCTCGACGGGGGCGAGGAGCTTCACGTCGGAGAGCGCGTGCGTGGCGCCGGTCGGGGTGCGGCTGCCAAAGAGGCCGCCGGAGATTTCGCGGACGGTGTCGCCGTCGAGGAGACCGTACGCGGTCGAGGAGGCGGAGCGGTATCGAATGTACTTGGGCATTTTCGTTTAGTGTAACTAACCGAGGCGCAACACCTCTTCACTGGGCGAGGGGGGTTCTCCCTTGAAGGCGAGTTTGAGGAGTGGGGGCGCGATCAGGGTCGTGGCGACCGACATGAAGACGATGATGCCGTAGACGGATTCGGACATGACTCGCATGTTGAGTCCGATCTGGGCGACGACCATGCCGACCTCGCCGCGCGGGATCATGCCGACTCCAATGCGGACGGCGTCGCGGCGTCCCATGCGTAGAGAGGCGAGGCCGCAGGCGAGGAACTTGGAGACGATCGCGGCCAGGAGGATGAGGGCGGCGAGTCCGAGGGTCGACGGGGTGGTGAAGGCGGCGGTGTCGAAGTGGAGTCCGATGCCGGCGAGGAAGAAGGGGACAAGGAGCTCGGCGACGCCGTTGGTGAGGTCGGTGAGGCGCTGCTCGGCGGATTCGGAGAGGGCCATGCCGGCGAGGAAGGCTCCGACGATGGCGGCGACTCCGGCGTAGACGGCAACGACGGAGAGCGCGAACAGGAGCGTCATGGCGAGGGCGAACTCGCCTTCGGCGAGCGCGAGTCGCGCCTGGACGCGGGGCATGACGCGGCGGACGGCGCGAGTTCCGAATTTCGCGACAAAGAGAGTGAAGCCGATGGCGAGGCCGCCGGTGAGGGCGACGTCGAGGTAGCGGACCGCTCCGTGGGCGAGGTCGCTGACGAGGGCGAGGACGATGAGGCCGAGAACGTCGTCGACGACGGCCGCGGCGAGGATGACGCGGGCGGCGCGGGTGTCGAGGAGTCCGCGGGCAGCGAGGACCTGCGCGGTGATGCCGACGCTGGTCGCGACCATGGCGGCGCCGGTGAAAATGCTCTCGATGTTGGGTTCGCCCCAAAGCGTGGAGATGCCCCAGCCCATTGCGAAGGGGAGGATGACGCCGGCGATGGCGACGACCGTGGCGGAGCCGCCGACGCGGAGGAGCTCGGACGCTTTGACCTCGAGGCCGACGCGGAAGAGCAAGAACATGACGCCGAGGTCGGAGAGGACACGCAGGACGTCGTTGGGCGCCATCCAGCCGAGGACGTGAGGGCCGATCAGAATGCCGGCGAGGATTTCCCCGACGATGCCGGGTTGGCCCAAGCGCTCGAAAAGCTCGCAGAGGAGCTTGGCGGACGCGAAGACCACGAGCATCGAGAGCGGGATCTCGACCGCGGAAGACATGAAGTCATTATGGGCCACGTATGAACGCGAATGAACACGAATAGGAAGCGCAAGAATTCGAGCCGCCGATAAACGCAGATGAACGCCGATCCAAAAGGTGTTATCGGCGTTCATCCGCGTTCATCGGCGGCTAATTGATGCTTGTTTGGGCCGACTACTGCAGCGACGCCGTGAGGATCGGGGTCGTCGTGGGCTGGGCGGCTCCCGCTTCGTTTTCCAGAGTGACGGCTACGATTGCCAAGTTCGGGTCGACCGCGCCAGTCTGGATGTGGAGGGCCGAGCCGTTCGATTGCGATTGGAAGAGGCCCGCGGGGACGGGCTTGCTGCCTTTCCGGATCACCCACATCTCGTAGATCTTGCCGGCGGGCGCCGGCGGGAGACTGTTGGCGATCAAGAGGACGCCGTGGGAGCGGTCGATGTAGACTTTGCCTTTGGGGCCTTGGCCGAAGTTCACTTCGATCGTCGAAGGGCCGCTCAGGATGGAGAAGGCCTCGTTGAGCTGGGTGAGCTCGATGGTTTGGCGGCGCATCTGCTCGCGGAGCGAGAGGGCGATCTCGGCGAACTGGCGCTCGCGGGTGCTGAAGTAGAACGCGGCGAAGAGGGAGAGCGCGGTGGCGAGACCGAGCCAGGGGGCCCAGCCGAAGCGGCGCTGCTCAAAACCGACGGACGCGAGAATGCGGCGGCGGAGTTTCGGCGAAGGGGCGGCGGCGTCCGGGGAGACGCCGAAAAGAACGGCGAGCTCGCGGGCGTGTCTCATCTGCAACATACATTCCTCGCAGCCGCGCGCCAGGTGGCCGCGGATCTCGTCGCGAACGGGCTCGTCGGCGACCCCGATGGCGTATAGATCGTACTGGTCGCGAAGTTCTTCGTGGGTCATGCGGTCACCACCACGCCGAGATCGTCGCGCAGACTCTTGAGAGCGGTGCGGACCCACGTTTTCACGGTTCCTAAAGGTTGCCCCATGCGTTCGGCCATCTCGGTTTGGGAGAGGCCTTCGAAGTAGGCGAGCTCGAGGACCTGCCGGTGATTGGCCGGGAGCTTGAGCATCGCCTGCTTGACGCGTCGGGCTTTATCCGAGACGAGGAGGTCGTGCTCCATGTCGGTGTAGAGCGCGGGGTGATCGGATTCTTCGAACTCGTACGCGTTGCGCTCGCGGCCGGAGGCGGAGCGAAGGTAGTCGATGGCGCGATTGCGCGCGACGGCGAGGAGCCACGGACCGATGGAGCCCTTCTCGGCGTCGAAGCCCTGGACACGATTCCAGACGCGGAGGAAAGTTTCCTGGACGAGGTCCTCGGCAGTCCCGGTGTCGCGGACGATGCGGAGGATCAGGGAGTAGGCCATACGGCCGTAGCGATCGTAGAGCTCGCCGAGGGCTTGCGGGTCGCGGCGCTGGAGGCGTTCGACGAGGTCGCCATCGGGCGCAGGTCCATGAATCGCGAGAAGGAGGGGAAGGAACAGCATACGCGCTCGTTAGTAGTATACGAGCGTTAGAGGACGACGGATTTGACGCAGAGACGCAGAGACACAGAGAAAAACGGGCAAAACATTTTCGATATTGCGTGTTTTCTCTGTGTCTCAGCGTCTCTGCGTCAAAGTTGAAGATGACGAACGTAGCACGACGCGCATTTTTTTCTTGACTTTCTTTTTGAACAACCTTATATATGAATCACATTGCGATTTTCACAAGTCGCAAAATTTGATGTTTGGGAGAATCAATCGATGAAGAGCGCAACCAAGAAAGCCGCCCCGAAGAAGAAAGCTGCTCCGAAGAAGAAGAAGTAGCTTGGGCGCGCCCTGCAAAGGGCGATGCACAAAGGGTTCACTCCAAGGCCCCGGTTTCCGGGGCCTTTTTCATTTTTCAGACAACTTCTTCCTGTTTTCAGCCCACCCGTTTCTGCAACAGCACCCGGAACGTCTCCCCCATTCCGAAGAGCAGAGTCTTCAGTTGCATCGGATCGGCCGCCATCGCGGCGGCGAACTGGTCGGGCTCTCCGGCGGTGAGGATGGTTTGCGCGAGAGTTTCGAAACGATCGCGCGCGAGGCCGATGGCGGCGCCGTGTTCCTCGAGCGCGGAGAAGTTCACGTGCGCGGTGATGTCGCGCACACCGGGATCGGAGAGGACGTCTTCGCGCGCGGTGTGGCGGCGGTAGCCCATCAGAGTCCCTTCGCGGAAGCGGATCGATTCGGCGCGCGTGTAGCCGTAGTCGATGGATAGTACGAAACCGGCGCTGAGGGATAGCGCGATGCGATCGAGCCAGCGGAGCGCGTCGAGATTCGCTTCGAAGATGCGGCCGGGCTCCGGCGATGGGAAGTAGCGGCGGAAGTAGTCGTCGAGCTCGGGGCGGACGGTGTCGCCGGTCAGCCACGCGAAGCGATCGCCGTCGAGCGTGATGAGGCGGTCGCGGAAGATGCCGCCATCGCAGACGGCGACGTCGACAGGGAGCGCGTCGAAGAACTCGTTGGAAAAGACGACGCCGGTGAAACGATCGGGAAGAGTGCCCGAGGCAACGTCGATAGGGACGTAACGCCAGGCGGAGAGCGCTCCGGCCATCTCGCCGCGCCCGGCGCCGAGCTCGACGACGGCGAAGTCCTCAGGCTCTCCCATCTGTTCGTAGAGTTGGCGAATCCGCGCGGCGATCAGGATTCCGAAGACGGGCTGGAGCTGCTCGGCGGTGAAGAAGTCGCCGGACTTGCCGAAGGGGTCGCGATCGCCGGGACGGCGGTAGTAACCGAAGTCAGTATCGTAGAGCGCGACTTCCATGAAGCGGCGGAAGGAGATCGGTCCGGCGGCGCGGATTTCGGCGGCGAGTCTTTCCGCGGCCGGGGTCATGCGCCGGTCTCACGGCTTTGCGGCGTGCGGATGAACATCTCGACGAGGTAGTCGTGCATGCAGTCGTAGAGGTAGCGCTGGAAGGTCCAGGGGAATTGCGGATGCTCGATGTCGCGCTCGTGGACCGGAGCGTAGTAGGTGTGGAGGGCGAGCGACGGGTCCTTCATGGTGATGACGAGCTCGACCGTGCCGTTGTGGTCGCGGGCGGAGAAGGCGAGGAGGGAGTGGTCGTAGCGGGCGGTCTCGGCAAGCACCTTCTCGAGCGGGGTCACGGACCTATGCTAGCTTGAAAACCATGCTGCCGCAGACAGTGCGCGTGAAGCTGAGCTCGGAGGCGGCGGAGGCGATCGCGTTGACGCCCGTCGTCGTGCAGGAGCTTCCGGTGCGCGAGCTGATCGAGCATATGCTCGGAGTGACGGGGAAGGACTTGCCGCGGATTCGGGAGGTGCTGCTGCGCGGGTCGATGGTGTCGGGGGCGTCGCGCTTCCGTTGGGCAGGTTGGGCGGTGGAGGAAGCGGAGCTCGCGGGAGTGCTGGCGACGTTTCCGGATGCGGAGCCGTCGCGGACATTCTCGGCGGAGCGATGTGTGCGGGTGATCCTGCGCGGCGGGCGCGCGCCGATCGAGCTGCGGCGCGAACAGATCGATCGCAAGGGATTCTTTCAACGGACGAGTTTCTGGGAATTGCTGATGGAGGTCGCCGGGGCGGGGTCGATGCGCTACGTGGGGTATTCGTACCGGGACAAGGCGGATCGCTTCGTGCGGGAGCTGAGTGTCGTGGAGGCGGACCGGCTGCGGGCGGGGAGCGATGGAGTGAAGTACAACACGCTGCGGGAGCAGATCCGGGTGGGCGGGTTCACGTCGGCGGAGATTTACGTCGTGAGAGAGGGCGGAATTTGACGCAGAGACGCTGAGACGCAGAGGAACGCAAATCTGTTTTTCTCTGTGGCTCTGCGTCTCTGCGTCAAAGCGTTTTATTCTTCAACCTCGCCCGTATCCTCCGCACGGTTTTCGAATTTCGTTTGCGCGTGGAGGTAGACAAGGTTCACGGTTCCTACGGGACCGTTACGCTGTTTGGCGATGATGAGTTCGGCCAGGCCTCGTAGATCTTCGCGGTCGCGGTGGTAGACCTCTTCTCGGAAGATGAAGCCGACGACGTCCGCGTCCTGCTCGATCGAGCCGGATTCGCGGAGGTCGCTGAGCTGGGGGCGGTGGTCTCCCTGACGAGTCTCGACGGCGCGACTGAGCTGGGAGAGGACCATCATCGGGACGTTCAGTTCTTTGCCGAGCAACTTCATGCCTCGGGACAGCGCGCTGACTTCCTGGTTCCGATTTTCGAAACGGCCGCGGCCGCTCATGAGCTGGAGGTAGTCGACGATCACCATGCCGATCTGCCCGCGTTCAGCCTGGAGGCGGCGGAGTTTGGCGTGCATATCCATGAGGTGGACGCCGGGTGTGTCGTCGATGTAGAGCGGGGACTCGACCAGCTCGTGGAGTCCCATGTTGAGTTTGCGGCGCTCGTCCTGAGAGAGGAAGCCGGCGCGGAACTTCTGGCTATCGACGCGGGAGGCGGCGCAGAGCATACGGGTGAGGAGCGACTCCTTCGACATTTCGAGGGAGAAGACGGCGACCGTCTGTTTGAGCTTGAGGGCGACGTGCTGGGCGATGTTCAAAGCTAGAGCGGTTTTTCCCATCGACGGTCTTGCGGCGACGATGAAGAGATCGCCGGGATGGAGACCGCCGGTCATCTCGTCGAATTTGGTGAAACCGGTGCTGGTGCCCTTGATGCGCTTGGACGGGTCGAGGAAGGCGTTGATGCCGCCGTCGTAGGTCTCGAGGATGTGGGCTGCGTTAACGAGGCCGGTCTTGACGCGCGCCTCGCCGAGTTTGAGCAGGGTCTCTTCGGCCCCGGCCAGAATGTCGCCGGGCTCCTCCTCGCCGAGGAGGCAGCGGTTCATCATGTTCTGGGACGCGAAGATGATGCGGCGGAGGACGGCCTTGTCCTTGACGATGCGGATGTAGCTGTCGAGGTTGGGGATGTGGGGGAGGCCGTCGTCGAGCGAGACCAGGTAGCTGAGGCCGTCGCAGGCTTCGAGCTCGTTGAACTTCATGAGCTCGTTGGCGACGGTGACGCGGTCGATGCGCTCGCCGCGGTCCTGGAGTTCGCCCATCCGGCGGAAAATGAGCCGGTGTTTCTGGAGACTGAAGTCGTCGGCTTCGAGCGTGCCGGCGGCCTGGACGTAGAGAGCGTCGTCGAGCAGGATCGAGCCGAGCACGAAGCGTTCGGCGTCTACGTTGGTGGGAAGTCCCTTCTCAAGCGCGTTTGAGGCAGACATGGCGTGAAGGTCCTAGCTTAGCTTCCAGCGGGGCGCCGCCGCACGAGAGAAATTCGTGTTGCGTTTTGATGACGGTACCCTCTGGATAAAACGTGCGTTCGGGCGCGTTCGTACAGGGACGCGGAAGTCGTGTCGAATGAGAGAGCGGGATTGCCGCGCGCGCGGGCTGTACGAATTGCCCACAGAATTTCCACAGGCCGGAACGCCGGCCGATCATTCTGTTTTACACGAAAACGGCAGAGGCGGCGAAGGCGGGGCGGGAGATAATCGGCTGAGGAGGATGCTGCCGTCATGTGGAATGACATGTTCACGCTAGGGGTCCCGCTACTCGAGAAGATTCTCCGGCCTATCTTTGTATATATATTCCTGGTGGTGGTGCTGCGGGTGTTCGGCAAGCGCGAACTGGCGCAGTTGAATCCCTTCGACCTGGTGGTGCTGCTCTCGCTGTCGAACACGGTGCAGAACGCGATTATCGGGAACGACAATTCGTTGAGCGGGGGGTTGATCGGGGCATTCGCGCTGCTGGCGATGAACTATCTGGTGGTGCGGTTCCTGTTCCGGCATCGGCGCCTCGATCAGATGCTGGAGGGCAAGCCGACGACGCTGATCGACCAGGGGAAGATTTTGAAGGACGCGCTGTCGCGGGAGTTGTTAACGCGGTCGGAGCTGATGACCGTGCTGCACCGGCAGGGGTTCGACACCTTGGCGGAAGTGGAACGGTGCGTCCTGGAGCCGGGCGGAACATTCCACATTCAGCGGAAGAATCCGCCGGCAGAGTCGTTGCAGCACCAGGAGATGATGCAGGGATTGAAGGAGTTGAAGTGGAAGGTGGATTTGATCCTGGCCCAGCAGCAGCCGCGGGGGACGGGAGACGGACCGCTATAATAGGTTCAGACCGCGGAGGAATGGGTGAGCGGTTGAAACCGGCGGTCTTGAAAACCGTTTGCGGGGCGACTCGCACGGGGGTTCGAATCCCTCTTCCTCCGCCAACTTCCTGCCTGGTATTCCAGTAAAATGAGCGCGTGATCGAAATCCTGCGTTCTCTGCGGCAACCGCTCCATAACTGTCGCGGCTCTGTTTGGGTAGTCCTGCTCTCGATGGCGGGTTGCGCTTTCGCCGCTGAGCCGGCGCGCACCGGCGAGCTCATCTTTCCTCTCGAGAAGTGGCACAACCACTCGTCGTCGGTGGTGGAACTTCCGAATGGCGATCTGCTGACCGTTTGGTTCCACGGGTCGGGAGAGCGGACGGCGGACGACGTCCTGATCAACGGCGCGCGGTGGAATCATGCGACCGGGAAGTGGACGGCTCCGTTCGTGATGGCGGACACGCCGGGGTTTCCGGAAACGAACCCGGTGCTGTTTCTGGATTCGAAGCAGCGGCTGTTCTTTCTGTGGCCGCTGATCGTGGCGCACCAGTGGGAGACGGCCCTCATGAAGTACCGGATCTCGCGCGATTATCAGCAGGCCGAGGGTCCGCCGAAGTGGGAGTTCCAGGACAATATCGTGCTGATCCCGAAGAATATCGCGGCGAAGACGAAAGAATGGGTGGGGAGTACGGCGGAGGGGACGGGTCCGCTGGCCGAGCGCGCGAAGAAGATCATCGCGCACGCGGAGGACGAGTACTTCTCGCGCATGGGCTGGTTCACGCGCACGCATCCGCTGGAGCTGCCGTCGGGACGGATTCTGGTGCCGATGTACTCGGACGGGTTCTCCTTCGGGATCGTGGCGATCAGCGACGACGGCGGGATCACGTGGACGGCGAGCGAGCCGATCGTGGGGGCGGGATGCATTCAGCCATCGCTGGTGCGGAAGAAGGACGGGACGCTGGTGGCGTATTTAAGGGATAACGGTCCGGCGCCGAAGCGGGCGCACATCAGCTACTCGAAGGACGACGGCGTGTCGTGGACGCTGGCGAAGGATACCGAGCTCCTGAATCCGGGAACGAGCATCGAAGTCGTGAAGCTGAAGGACGGAAATTGGCTGGCGGTGTACAACGACCTCGAAAGCGGGCGGTACTCGCTGGTGGCGGCGCTCTCGGATGATGAAGGCGCGACGTGGAAGTGGAGGCGGCATCTGGACGGGAATCCGGAGCAGAAGGTAGCGAGCCAGTATCACTACCCGTCGGTAATCCAGGCGAAGGACGGCTGGATCCACGTGACGTACAGCTACTTCGTGCCGGAGGGGAAGTCGATCAAGCACACACGGCTGAACGAGGAGTGGGTGAAGGCCGGCGACGCGGCGGGTCACTGAATTGCGAACGACGGCTGTTCGGCCCTTAGTTCGCCGCGATAGGCGCGGAGCTTGCGGGTGAGGGTGCGGCGCGAGATGCCGAGGAGGTCGGCGGCGCGCTGGTGGTGGCCGTCGGCGATGGCGAGGGCGCTGAGGATGGCCTGGCGCTCGAGGTCGTCGAGGCGGAGGTCGGAGGCCGACGCGGGGCGTGGGGCGCGCGCGCGGACGCTGGTGGGGAGGTCTTCCGCGGCGATCTGATAAGAGCGCGCGGCGATGACGGCATTGACGACGGCGTTGCGGAGCTCGCGAATGTTGCCGGGCCAGGCGTACTGGCGGAGGGCGTCCACGGCGGTGTCGGAGAAGCGGGCGGTGTCGGAGTGCTGGGCCAGGAAGTGCTCGGCGAGCGGCACGATGTCGTCGATGCGGCTGCGCAGCGGCGGCACGTGGATCTGATACTCGGCGAGCCGGTGGTAGAGATCGGAGCGGAAGCGGCCGTGCGCGGCGGCCGCGACGAGATCCTGATTGGTGGCCGCGAGCACGCGGACGTCTACGGCGGTTTTCTTGTAGCTGCCGAGACGGTAATACGGCACTCCATCCAACACACGTAAGAGCTTCACCTGCATGCGCGGGTCGAGCTCACCGATCTCGTCGAGGAACAAGGTGCCGGTGTGGGCGAGCTCGAAGAGCCCGGGCTTGGCTGAATCGGCTCCGCTGAAGGCGCCCTTTTCGTGTCCGAACAGCTCGCTTTCCATGAGGAGCTCGGGAAGCGCCCCGCAGCTGAGGTCGACCCATGGCCGCGCGGTGCGTAAAGAGAAATGATGAATGGCGCGGGCCACGATCTCCTTGCCCGTGCCGGTCTCACCGGTGATCAGGACCGCGACGTGAGAACGAGCCACACGCTGCGCGAGCTCGAGGACGCGGTTCATCTCGTCGCTGGCGACGACCGCGGTCATGCCGAGAAAAGTGTGGCGTTGGATGGGCATCGGGTTCCTGCTCACCTTATCGGCGCGACGGGTACAACCTTGACCGGGGCGCGCCGATAAGCCTAGAGAGGCGGCAATCACCTATGCAATTCCGCGCCAAGTTGTACATCGGATCGATTCTGACGGCAGGAGCGCTCTGCGTCTTGTACGGGGTGGGCGGGTGGACGTGCGCCGACCCGGTGCACTTTCTGTGTCACGCAGCGCTGGCGCTGATCGCCTCTGGGTTGAAAGTGTCGCTGCCGGGGGTGACGGGGACGATGTCGGTGAGTTACGTCTTCGTGCTGTTGAGCATGATGGACTTCAGCTACCCGGAGACGACGGTGGTGGCGTGCCTGGCGATCGCGGCCCAGTCGTTATGGAAGACGCGCAGCCGGCCGCGCGTGCTGCAGATTGCGTTCAACCTGGCCAGCATGACACTCGCGGTGTCGGCCGGGTATGCCGTTTACCACTTGTTCTCCGAGCGCGGGCAGGCGCTGCCGCTGCGCATCGCGGCGGCGGCCACGTGCTACTTCCTCAGCAATACCCTCTCGGTGGCGGGCGTGGTCTCGCTGACGGAGGGGAAGAGCCTGCGCAAGGTGTGGCGCGAGTGCTACTTCTGGTCGTACGCGTATTACCTGGTGGGCGGCGGGATCGCGGCGGTGATCAGCGTGTGCAACCGCCGGCTGGGCTGGCAGACTGTGTTTCTGGCGCTGCCGGTGGTGTACATCATCTTCCGCTCGTACCGGCTGTACCTGGGCAAACTGGAGTCGGAGAAGACCCATGCCGAGCAAATCGCGGCGCTGCACTTGCGGACGATCGAGGCGTTGGCGCTGGCCATCGAGGCCAAGGACGATACTACGCACGAGCATCTGCAGCGGGTGCAGGTGTACGCGCTCGAGCTCGGCAAGAAAATGACGATGCCGGATGGCGAACTGCAGGCGCTGCGGGCTGCCTCGATCCTGCACGACATCGGCAAGCTGGCGGTGCCGGAGCACATCATCTCGAAGCCGGGGAAGCTGACGCCGGAGGAGTTCGAGAAGATGAAGATCCATCCCATCGTGGGAGCGGAGATTCTGGCGCGCGTGCAGTTTCCATACAACGTTGCGCCGATCGTGAGGGCGCATCACGAGAGATGGGACGGCACGGGGTATCCGGACGGCATTGCCGGCGAAGCGATTCCGCTCGGCGCGCGCGTGCTGGCGGTGGTCGATTGCCTGGACGCTCTGGCGTCGGACCGGCAATATCGCAGAGCGTTGCCGCTCGACGATGCCATGGAGGCGATCGCGAAAGAGGCCGGCATCAGCTTCGATCCGCGCGTGGTCGAGGTGCTGCGCCAGAACTATCGGGAGTGGGAGCGGATGGCTTGGAACAGCGAGCCGGCCGGCCGGCTGCTCTCGAAAGATGTGCGGGTGGTGAACGGCAGCGCGCCGGCGGCGGGTTTGCAGGCGGGAGATTCGCAGCAGCCGGAATTCCTGACGTCGATCGCGGCCGCGCGGCAGGAGGCGCAGACGCTGTACGAGTTGACGCAGGACCTGGGCAATTCGCTGAACCTGCATGAGACGCTCTCGGTGCTCGATAGCCGGTTGCAGCGGCTGATCCCGTACGACGCCATCGCGGTGTACGTGCAGCGGGAAGGGAAGCTCTACCCGGAGTACGTGAACGGCGAGAACTTCCGGTTGTTCTCTTCGCTCGAGATCCCGCTCGGGCAGGGACTGTCGGGCTGGGTAGCGGAGACCGGCAAACCGATTCTGAACGGGAACCCCTCGGTAGAGCCCGGGTATTTGAACGATCCGACGAAGTTCAGCGTGCTGCGGTCGGCGCTGGCGGCGCCGCTCGAGAACGCGGTGGGAGTGATCGGCGTGCTGGCGCTCTATCACCTGGGGCGGGACGCGTTCACGAAGGACCATCTGCGGGTGCTGCTGGCGATCAACCCGAAGGTGTCGTTGACGGTGGAGAACGCCTTGAAATTCCAGCAGGCGGCGATCTCGGCGACGACGGACGCGCTGACTTCCCTGCCGAACGCGCGATCGTTGTTCCTGCATCTGGACGCGGAGCTGTCGCGCGCGCGGCGCAATCACGAGGAACTGGCGGTCCTGGTGTGCGACCTCGACGGGTTCAAGCAGGTGAACGACCGGTTCGGGCACCTGGAAGGCAATCGCGTCTTGAAGCTCGTCTCGTTAGGGCTGCGCGAATGCTGCCGTGAATACGACTACGTAGCGCGTATGGGCGGCGACGAGTTCGTGCTCGTACTGCCCGGACTGCGTCCGCCGGACTTGGGAGAGAAGGTGAAGGCGTTGGAGCGGGTCGTGATTGAAGCCGGCGTGACGGTGTGCGGAGAGCGGTTATTGAACATCAGCGTCGGCGCGGCGTTCTGTCCGGACCACGGCAACGACGCGGAGGGGCTGCTGGCGGAAGCGGACCGGCGGATGTATTTGACGAAGCAGGAGCATAAGTCGGCGCGTCCGACGGTGGCGGAAGACCTGGCGGCGCTGGCGGCGTCGGTCGGCGGGGACAGTTTGTCCGAGAGCGACAGAGTGTCCCCGGTCTCGGGCATGTTGCATGAACGGAATCAGCAAGATAGCGATGGTGAGGCGAATGCAATAGAGGGCAACGAGTAACCTTTATGATGAACAAACCACTTCGACTGAGTCTCTCCCTAGTGTTAGCCAGCGTATGCGCCTTTGCCGGTTCGTTATCCGCGGACTTGAAGGCTTCCAACCCGTCGACGTCTGTCCGGGTGCTGGTGCGCTTCAGCAAGCCGCCCTCGGCGGCGCTGCTCAATCAGATCGGCGGAAACGGGGCTGCGTTCGATAAGCAGTTCAAGCATCTGCCGAAGACCATGGTGTTCCACGGCTCGGTGGGGGCGATGAAGAAAATCGCGGACCTGCCGGGCGTGGTGTATGTCGCTCCGGACCGTCCGATCAAACGGAAGTTGGATGTGACGGCGGCAACGGTGGGCGCGACCCTCGCGCAGCAATACGGCTTCACCGGCGCGGGTATCGGCGTGGCCGTGGTGGATAGCGGCGTAGACATGACGAATCCGGATCTTGCCGGGCGCGTGGTGTACAGCGAAGACTTCGTGGGCACCGGAACCAGGGACTTTTATGGCCACGGGACGCACGTCGCCGGCATCATCGGCGCGAGCGGCGCGGCGTCCGGCGGCAAGTTCAAAGGGATCGCGCCGGGCGTGAATATCATCGCGCTGCGCGTGCTGGACGCGGACGGTTCGGGCAGCGACAGCACGGTGATCGCGGCCATCGACCGCGCCATCGAATTGAAGTCGACGTATAACATCCGGGTGCTGAACCTGTCTTTGGGGCGGCCGGTAGGCGAGCCGTTCTATGCGGACCCGTTGTGCCAGGCTGTGGAATCGGCATGGAAGGCCGGTATCACGGTGGTCGTGGCCGCCGGGAACGAAGGCCGCGACAACACGGGCGGCAACCAGGGCTACGGGACGATTTCGTCTCCGGCGAACGACCCCTGGGTGATCACGGTTGGCGCGATGAAGGCGGAAGGCACGCCGGCGCGCGGCGACGACATGATCGCCAGCTACAGTTCGAAGGGTCCTTCGATGATCGACCACTTCGTGAAGCCGGACATCGTCGCGCCGGGCAACAAGATCGCGTCCCTGCGGGCGCCGGGCAGCACGTTGGACCTCGAGTATCCGGGGAACGTGGTAGATCCTACGATGTACGGTGGACAGGCCGGCACATACTCGCCCTATTTCTCCATGAACGGGACGAGCATGGCCGCTCCGGTAGTGAGCGGCGCCGCGGCGCTGCTGCTGCAGCAGTATCCGACGCTGACGCCCGACCAGTTGAAGGCGCGGTTAATGAAGACGGCGTCGAAGACGTTCCCGGCGTCGAGCATCGCGACCGATCCCGATACGGGGCAGACGTTCACGTCGTACTACGACATCTTCACGATCGGCGCGGGCTACCTGGATATCGGGGCGGCGCTGAACAACACGGAACTGGCTCCGGGAACGGCGCCGTCTCCGGTGGCGGTGTTGAATCCGGCGACGGGCACGATCACGATCGTGAATCCCGATCAGATCGCCTGGGGCGACCAGATCGCATGGGGCGACCAGATCGCGTGGGGCGACCAGATTGCGTGGGGCGACCAGATCGCATGGGGCGACCAGATCGCATGGGGCGACCAGATTGCCTGGGGCGACCAGATCGCGTGGGGCGACGGCGCCGTATACGGTACGAGCGTGGTGAAGGGAACGTCCATTTGGACCGCCACCGGATCGCCGCTCACCCAGAGGAACACGAATGGGGCCGGCGCGCTGTTCGGCACCAAGACGCCGAGCGCGTCCAGTTCGCCGAAGGCGGAGCGCACGGAGATGAAGGGCGAGAAGTAGGGCCGTTTCGACAGCGATTGCTGAAGGGATGGAACTATGAACCTACGATGCGCACTTCTCATCACCGGGTTCGCGGCCGCTGCGCTGGCGGACTCGGGCAAGGTTGCCAAGGATCTGGCGGGAGCGGCGCCCGGTAGCGCCGTACCCATCATCGTCCAATACCGGGAATCGCCGGAACAGGCCCAACGCACCGAAGTATTCGGCGCGGGCGGTTGGGTCCGGAGGGAGTTGCCGGGAATTCACGCGATGGCGGTAACGGTTCAGGCGGCGCAGTTGCAGCGGTTGGCGGCCGACCCGTCGATCGTTTATGTTTCGCCCGACCGCGCGGTGAAACGCTCCATGGACTACACGGTTCCGGCGGCCGGGGCCGATCTGGCTCTGCGATATGGCTGGGCTGGACGCGGTGTGACGGTGGCGGTGATCGATAGCGGGATCGCCGAGCATCCGGACTTCCGCGACGGGCGGGGCGGCTCGCGGGTGGTGTACCGCGAATCGTTCGTGACCGGCGCGGGGCGGGATCGTTACGGGCACGGCACGCACGTGGCCGGGATCATCGCGGGCAGCGGGGCCGCTTCGGCGGGATCGTTGCACGGAATTGCGCCGCAGGCGCAGTTGGTGGACCTGGTAGCGCTCGATGAAAACGGAGTCGGGACGGACAGCTCGGTGATCGCGGCATTGGGCCGCGCGGTCGAGTTGAAAAACGCGCTCGGCATCCGCGTCGTGAACCTCTCGCTCGGACGTCCGGTACTTGAGAGTTATCGCGAGGACCCGTTGTGCCAGGCGGTGGAACAGGCTTGGAAGGCGGGACTGGTGGTGACGGTCGCGGCCGGGAACGAAGGCCGGTACGGCTTCGCGGGCGGCGGCGGCTACTGGACGATCACTTCGCCGGGAAACGATCCGTACGCGTTGACGGTGGGCGCCATGAAGTCGATGGGCACGCCGGGGCGCGGCGACGATCTGGTGGCGAGCTACAGCTCGAAGGGGCCCTCGCTCTTCGACAGCGTCGTGAAACCCGATCTGGTGGCGCCGGGCAATCTCGTGAAAGCGGCGTTGGCTGGGCTGGACTGCGCGCTGGCGCGCGAAAATCCCGCGGGCATCGTCGGCAAGGGCTCGGACCGGTATCTGACACTGAGCGGCACGAGCATGGCGGCGGCGGTGGTCAGCGGTGCGGCGGTTCTCCTGATCGAAAAGGATCCAGGAATGACGCCGGACCAGGTGAAGGCGCGGCTGATGAAGACGGCGTCGAAGACGTTTCCGTCGAGCAGCATCGTGATCGATCAGGCGACGGGGCAGGTGTTCCGGAGCCAGTACGACGTGTTCACGATCGGCGCGGGATACCTGGACATCCTGGGGGCGTTGAGCGATGGCTCGCGGTTCGCGGGCGCGGCGCTCTCGCCGGTGGCGCAACCGGACGCAGCGAGCGGGCAGGTGACGGTCGTGGCGGACAGCGCGTCGGGATGGACGCAGGCAGGAGGACTCTCGGCGGCGTGGGGTTCGGCGGTGTGGGTTCCGTCGAGCGCTTCGGCGGCATGGGGCTCGTCGGCTGCGTGGGGCAACTCCGCGGCATGGGGAAGCTCGGCGGCTTGGGGAAGTTCAGCCGCGTGGGGCAGCTCGGCTGCGTGGGGAAGTTCGGCCGCATGGGGCAGCTCCGCCGGCGAGATGGGCGAGAGCTAGAGCATGCGGGAGAGGCGTATCGGGAGCGTGTTGACGGCAAGGCTGGCGATGTGGGCAGGGATGGTTCTCCTGTCGGGCCTGCTTGCCGCCACGTTGATCCGGATGGCGCCGGGTTTGGGAATGGACGAGCGGCTTCTGGACGCGCGGCTGAGCGCCGGCGCACGGGAGGCGATCGAGGGCCGGAGCGCGGCCGAACGGAACGTGCTCGGCTACTACAAAGATTATCTGGCGCGGGTGGCGCGGGGAGACCTGGGAGTCTCGCTGGCGTATAACCGGCCGGTGCGGGATCTGCTGCGGGAGCGTATGGCGACGAGCGTCCGCTCGGGAGCAGCGGGGCTGGGCTTAGCCTGGCTTTTGAGTTTGGCGGCGGTGGCGGCGCTCGAAACGATGCGCCGCCGGGCCGCCGATCGGGTGGCGGCGTCGGCCGCGGGAGCGCTCATGTGCGTGCCTGCGGCCGTCGCCGCATTGGCGTGTGTGTACGCGGGAGCAGGAGCGGCGGTGGCGATCGCGGCCATTCTCGCGCCCCGGCTGTTCCGGTATCTGCGGAGTCTGGCGGCGCAGGCCTGCGGCGCTCCGCACGTCGTGATGGCGTACGCGATGGGGATTCCGCGGGGTCGTATGCTCGCGCTGCATGTGACGGCGCCGGTGATGGCGGACCTCGCCGCGTTGGCGGGCGTGTCGGTGAGTATGGCGGTGGGGGCGGCGATTCCCGCGGAGGCATTGTGCGACTCGCCGGGAGTCGGACATCTGTTGTGGCAGGCGGCGTTGTCGCGCGATGTCCCGGTGCTGGTGAATGTGACGCTGCTGATTACGGCGGTGACAGCGGGCGCGAATTTGTTGGCGGACGCAGTGCGGGGGATGGGGCCGCGCGTCGAGGCGGACGGACAGGCATGAGAAAAGGCAATTCGGCCGCCGATGAACGCAGATGAACGCCGATCACACGGCTGCTTGTTTCCGATCGGCGTTCATCCGCGTTTATCGGCGGCGAATTCATTTCGGCTTCGGTGGTTGACGGAGACTTCGATGAGATGGCTGGCGGCGGTGCTGTTGTCGGTGATTCTTGCCGGCCTTTTGGCGGCGGCGTGGATTGCTCCGGCATCTTATAGCGAACAGTTTCGGGAAGACCCGAACGGCCGCGCGTCGGCGGCCCACCCTTTGGGCACCGACGGGCTGGGCCGTGACCGGCTGTCGCGCACGTTGTACGGCGGCCGCTTATCCATCGTTTGCGCGCCGGCGGCGGCCTTGGTGGCGGGACTGCTGGCGATGGGGCTGGCCCTGATGGGCGGGCTGTGCGGCGCGCGCGTCTCGCGGGCCATCTCGGGGATGGCCGATTTGTGTCTTTCGCTGCCATGGATCTTCGCGCTGCTGGCAGCGCGGGCGGCGCTGCCGTTGAATGCGTCGCCGATGTTCACGGTCGGCGTAACGTTTGCGCTGCTCGGATTGTTGGGCTGGGCGGGCCCGTGCCGGATGATGCTGGCGGCGGTGAAGCGGCACCGGCGGTCGGAGTTCGTGCTACTGGCGCACGCCAATGGGTGCTCGCGGTGGCGCATCGCCGTGGCGCAGATCGCCCCGAATTTGTTGCCCCTCGCATTCGCGCAATTCCTCGTGACCGTGCCGGCGTTCCTGCTGGCGGAGGCAAATCTCGGACTGCTCGGCCTGGGCGTGCCGGAGCCGTTGCCGTCATTGGGCGGCATGCTGCGCGAGTTGGAGAATGTCTCGGCCATTCCGTCGCATCCGCTGGTCCTGGCGCCGGCGGCGCTCCTGTTTGTGATCGTGAGCTGCTTCCATCTGCTGGTTTCCGCCGATGAGTATTCTGTATGAACTCGCGCCGGCTGCTGGCTTCCCTTCTCTTCTCGGTCCTGCCGCTCACGGCGCAATGGGGCGGCGAGCTGCGCTTCTGCCTGCATAGCGAACCACGGAGTCTCCATCCCGCGCTGGCGGACGACGACGCATCGGAGACGGTCCGGTATTTGACGGGCGGGGTGCTGCTGCGGGTCAATCGCGCGACGCAGCAGTTGGAGCCGGAGCTCGCGAAATCGTGGAAGGTGACGGAGGGAGGACGCACGATCGTATTCGAGTTGCGCGATGGCGTGACCTTTTCCGACGGGACGCCGTTCACGGCGGACGACGTCGCGCACACGATGCAGGTTCTGATGGACCCGGCCCTACACTCCGCGACGGGCGATTCGTTCCGGTCGGGAACGGGAGCGGTGAAGACGACGGTCCGTGGGAAGTGTCAGGTAACGGTGACGTTTCCGGAGGCGGTCGCGGGACTGGCGCGGCTGTTCGACCAGGTGGCGATCCTGTCGAAGAGCTCGCCCTTGAAAGAGCGGGCGACGCTGGGGCCGTTCCGCATCGCGGAGCATAAGCCCGGGTCGTACCTGCTGCTGGAGCGGAATCCGAACTACTGGAAGATGGAAGGCGGCCGGCGGCTGCCGTATCTGGACCGGGTGCGGCTGGACATCCTGCAGAATCGTGAGCTGGAGCTCCTGCGGTTCAAGCAGGGACAGGTTCACTTCATCTCGGGGATCGACCCGGAGTTGTTCGCGCAATTGGACGGCGGGCGCGCACGGGACGCAGGGCCGTCGCTCGAGGGCGAGATGATGTGGTTCAACATGAACCCGGGCGCGCCCATTCCGGCGCCGCGAAAGGCATGGTTCGCGTCGCAGAACTTTCGGCGCGCTGTGTCGCACGCGATCCGGCGCGACGATTTGTGCCGGGTGGTGTATCGCGGGCACGCGTCGCCGGGGGTCGGGCCATTCTCGGCGGCGAACCGGGTGTGGTTTGCGCAGCGGCTGGCGCCGCACGCGTTCGACTTGGCGGAAGCGAAGCGGCTGCTGGCGCTCGACGGCTTTCGGCTGGACGGGCGCACGCTCTATGACCGGAGCCGCATCCCGGTGGAGTTCTCGCTGGTGACGAACAGCGGCAATCGGGCGCGGGAGCGGATCGCGGCGATGCTGCAGCAGGATCTGGCGGCGCTCGGGATCAAGCTGAACGTCGTGACGCTGGACTTTCCCTCGCTGATAGAGCGCATCACGAAGTCGTTTCAGTACGAGGCATGTCTGCTGGGGCTGGTGAATGTGGACCTCGACCCGAATGGGCAAATGAACGTGTGGCTGAGCTCGTCGGCGACCCATCAGTGGAATCCGAGCCAGAAGACGCCGGCGACGCCGTGGGAGGCGGAGATCGACCGGCTGATGCGGCAGCAGGCGTCGTCGGTGGACGATCGGAAGCGGAAGGCGGCTTTCGACCGGGTGCAGCAGATCGCTTGGGAGCAGGCGCCCTTCCTATACCTCGTCAACAAGAACGCGCTGGCGGCGATTTCTCCGGCATTGCGCAATGTGGCGCCGACCGTACTGCGGCCCCAGGTGGTGTGGAACGTGGAGCGGTTATGGATCGCGCAGTAGAGCCGCTGCTGAGCGTCGCGTTGACCGCCGACTACCCGGGCCGGCCGGGGGTGTTGGATGGCGTGTCCTTCTCGATTGCACGCGGTGAGATCGCGGGGCTGATCGGGCCCAGCGGATCGGGGAAAAGCACGGTCGCGCTGGCCGTGATGCGGCTGCTGGAGTTGCGCGGCGGGCGTGTGCGCGGGTCGATCCGGCTCGACGGGCGCGAACTGATGGACTGTCGCACGTCGGAGCTGCGGCGCATTCGCGGCAAAGAGATCGGACTGGTGCTGCAGAGTCCGATGGCGTCGTTGAATCCGGCGCTGCGGATCGAGACGCAATTGCGGGAGGCGTGGCGGGCGCACGAAGAAGCGCCGTGGCGGACGGCGAAGGATGCGACGCTCGCGCTGCTGGCGCAAATGGGACTGCCGGCCGACGCTGAGTTCGTACGGCGCTACCCGCGAGAGCTGAGCGTGGGCCAGGCGCAGCGGGTCGCGATCGCGATGGCGGTGCTGCATCGGCCGAAGTTGCTGATCGCCGACGAGCCGACGAGCGCGCTCGACCCGGAATCGCGTGGCGGGATTCTCGACTTGTTCGAACAGCTCAATCGAGAGCTCGGGGTTTCGATCCTCTACGTGTCGCACGATCTGGCTTCGGTGGAGCGGTTGTGCCACACGGTCGGAGTGCTGGAGGCGGGCCGGCTGGTGCGATGGGAGCGGCTGGATCGTGGTCTAATCGATCTCAATCATGCGCTTTCCGATCCTGTTGCTGATCGCCGCGCCGGCCTTTGGCCAGGCGTCGCTGCCGCGGTATGAGGCCCACCGATCGACCACGCCGATCGTGATCGACGGCAAGCTCGACGATAAGGCGTGGGCGGCGGCTCCGTCGGTCGAACTGATCTTCCCGTGGGAGGCGCAGACCGGCGCGAAGCAGAAGACTACCGTCAAACTGCTGTGGGACGATCGCTATCTGTACGCCGGCTACGAGTGCGAGGACCGCGACATCACCGCGGTGTTCCTGGAGCGCGACGACCCGACGTATCGTGACGATGCGGTCGAGCTGTTCCTCAACCCGAAGCCGTCGCAGACGGGCGTCTACTTCGGGCTGGAGATGAACGCGCGCGCGGTCCTCTACGACTACCTGATGTACGACTCTCGGTATGCGTTCAAGCGGTTCAACCTCCAGGGCGTGCAACTCGCGACGTTCATTCGCGGCACGGTGAACATGCGCGGCGATGAGGACCAGGGGTGGAGTCTCGAGGTCGCGATTCCTTGGGAGAACTTCGAGGAGCTGGCGCCGCGGCCGGAGGCGGGCACGGTGTGGCGCATTAACCTGAACCGGTGGGACGGCGTGGAGCCGAACCGGCGGATGAGCAACTGGAGCGATCCGCAGCAACCGCGGCCGAATCCGCACAACCCCGCGCGCTTCGGCGAGCTGGTGTTCGTCAAGTGAGGCGCCGGGTAGCGTAGAATGCACAGGTGCTCACCGGACGCGAGTGGCGAATCCTGCTCCTGCTGTTTCTCTCCAGCCTGCTGAACTATATCGACCGCTCGAACCTCTCGGTGGGCGCCGTCGACATTCAACGGGACCTCGGGATCGACGCCGTTCATCTCGGGATGCTGCTCTCGGCATTCTTCGCGACATACGCCACGTCGCAACTCTTCATGATCTCCGGGTGGTTCGTCGACCGGTTCGACGTGAAGTTCGTGTTTGCTGTGGGCTTCTGCATCTGGTCGGCGGCGACCGGGATCACAGGGCTGGCGCATTCGTTCGCGATGATCTACGGACTGCGGCTGCTGCTTGGGGTGGGCGAATCGATCGCGTTCCCTTCGTACTCGCGGATTTTGGCGATTCAGTACCCGGAGCATCATCGCGGCCTGGCGAACGCGATCGTGGACGCGGGAACGAAGACGGGTCCGGCGCTCGGGACGCTGCTCGGCGGGCTGTTCATGGCGCGATTTGGCTGGCGGCCGTTCTTTCTCGCGCTGGGTGGGCTGAGTCTGCTCTGGTTAGTTCCGTGGTTCCGCTGGATGCCGCGCACCTCCGTGTCGGACCGGCGCGACGACCGCGCAGGACAGGTCGGGATCGTCGAAATTTTGACGAAGCGGTCGGCGTGGTTCAGCGCGGCGGCGCTCTTCTGCTCGAACTACTTCTGGTACTTCCTGGTAACGTGGCTGCCGCCGTATCTCGAAAAAGAGCGACACTTTCCGAAGTCGAAGATGGCGGTGTTCGGCTCCGCGTCGTACCTCGCGATCGCGGCGTCGACGGTGGTGTGCGGGTGGGTGACGGACCGGCTGATCGCGCGTGGCGGGAGTCCGACGCGGGTGCGGAAGACGGCGGCGGGGCTAGGGTTGAGCCTGTCGACCATCATCCTGCCGGTGTGCATCGTGCGCGACGAGAATGTGGCGATGGCGCTGCTGATGACGTCGTGTCTCTGCTATGGGATCTTCGCGCCGAATCTGTTCGCGATGACGCAGACGATGGCGGGTCCGCGGGCGGCGGGGAAGTGGACGGGATTCCAGAACGGGTTCGGGAATCTGGCGGGGGTCGCGGCGCCGTGGCTGACGGGTTGGGTCGTGCAGCAGACGGGGCAGTTCTACGTGGCGTTTCTGGTGGCGGCGATCATGGCGCTGTCGGCCGCGGTGCTGTATGTGTTCGGGGTGGGGCCGATCCGGCAGGTGGAGTTTCGGCCGAGAGCTCGGGCGGGGGCGGTTTAGAGAGGCGGGCTTCTAACCGCGGAGACGCAGAGTTCGCGGAGAAAACGCGGAGAAAACCAACCGAGGCGAGCGCAGAGGAAGCGGAGGGGTTGGCCGGCTGTCGCTTCGCGCCCGCGACTAGCGCCGGCGTTTCTACCACCAGACCGCGTCCGCGGCTAGCGCCTCCGCCATGACGATGATCGGGAGAGGCAAGCGTGCGGTGCGCCCGACTGCCGAAAAGTCGGACTAAAGTCCTCCGCAGGCTGAAGCCTACCCCACGTCGGAACGTTATGATTTCCGGCGCGACCACCACCACCAGACCGCGCCCGCGACTAGCGCCCCCGCTACGGCGACGATCGGGAGAGGCAAGCGTGCGGTGCGTTCGACCGGCGGGTCGTCGCTGCGCTCCGGGTGGAGGGCCATCTGCAACGCTTGCGCGAAGTGGACCGCCCGGCGGGGCGTCTCCTGTTGGATCATCTCGCGGCAACTGAAGCCGTCGGTGACGATGAGCTGGTCCGCCGGGGTGCTGCGGACGGCCGGGAGCAACGCTCGTTCGCCGCAGGCGAGGCCTACGTCGTAATGATCCGCTTCATAACCGAAGGAGCCGGCCATACCGCAACAGCCGGAGTCGGGAAGCGCGCAGTCGACTCCCGCCTTCTTCAGCAGATCGACCTCTGTCTGGAAGTTCAGCAGCGATTTGTGATGGCAGTGTCCGTGGACGAGCGCCTTCCTCTTCAGTTGCGGCGGCTGGTAGTCCTTGAGGAATTCAGCGAGGATGAACGACTGCTTTTGTAAACGCTTGGCGTCTTCATCGCCGTAGAGCAGGTTCGTGAGCTCGTCGCGGAAGACCGTCATGCAGCTCGGCTCCAGCCCGACGATCGGGATGCCCTGGCGGATGGGCTCGCGGAGCGTGTCGAGGATGTTGCGCAGCATCGACTTCGCCGTGTCGAGCATGCCGTAGTCGTAGAGCGGACGGCCGCAGCAGAGGTGCTGTTGCGCCACGCGGACCTCGTAGCCCGCGTGCTCCAGCACCTCGACGGCGGCCTTCGCCACGGCAGGAGTGAAGTGGTTGTTGAACGTGTCCGCCCAGAGAATCACGGGCGGCTTCCCCTGATTGCGCGGTCCGCGTTTGGCGAACCATTGTTTGAAGGTTTGCGGGGCGAACGGGGGGATGGAGCGCTTCTGCGAATACCCCGCGGCGAATTTCGCGATGGCGCTGAGACCGGGCGTTTGGGTGAAAAAGTTCGCGGTCGCAGGCATGAGCGACGCGGCACGCGCCCACCAGTGGATGAGGCCGGAGGCGTAGGCGTAGCGGGGGTGCAGGCGGCGCTCGTAGTAGTGCGAGAGAAACTCGGCCTTGTACGCCGCCATATCCACTTGCACCGGGCAATCGTGTTTGCAGCCTTTGCAGGAGAGGCAGAGGTCGAGCGCCTCGCGGACCTCCTCGGATTGCCAACCGTCCTTCACCACGTCGCCGCGGACCATCTCGTTGAGCAGGCGCGCGCGGCCTCGCGTCGAGTGCTTTTCCTCGTGGGTCACAAGGTAGCTGGGGCACATGACGCCGTTCTCGGATTCGCGGCGGCGGCAAACTCCCGCGCCGACGCAGCGGTCGGAGGCGACCGCGAAGCTATGGCGATCGTCGGGGAAGTGGAAGTGGGTCGGGAACTCGGGTGGGCGATAGTCGACACCCTCGCGCAGATTCTCGTCGACCCGGTACGGATCGATGACTTTGCCGGGATTGAGTTTCCAGTCCGGGTCCCAGATGGATTTGAACTCGCGGAAGGCGTCGAGGATCTCGGGGCTGTACATGCGCGCGAGCAACTCGCCGCGCGCCTGCCCGTCGCCGTGTTCTCCGGAGAGCGAGCCGCCGTAGCGCACGACGAGATCGGAAGCTTCGCCTAGGAAGCGGCGCCAGCTCTCGATGCCCTTGGCGGTAAGGAGGTCGAAGGTGAGTCGCGTGTGGACGCAGCCCTGTCCGAAGTGGCCGTAGAAGGGGCCTTCGTAGCCGTAGCGGTCGAGCAGCGCGCGCAGGTCGCGTAGGTAGGCGCCGAGGCGTTCGGGCGGCACGGAGGAGTCCTCCCAGCCTTCGTGATTCTCCGCCATGCCGGGGACTTTGGCGGTGGCGCCGAGACCCTCTTCGCGGACAAACCAGACGTGCCGCTCCTCGGCGTCGTCGTCGAACAGTTTCATGCTGGGCGGACTGGGGCGGCTCTTGAAGTCGTCCATGCACCGGCGGGCGGCGGCGTCGGTCTCCTCTTTGCTGTGCCCTCCGAATTCGATGAGCAGCCAGGCGTGGCCTTCGGGCATGATGTTGAAATCGTCCGTGTGCATGCCCTTCTTCTTCATGTAATCCATGAAGGTGTCGTCGAGCGCCTCGAGGCCGACCGGTCCAAACTTGGCCGGCTCGACGATGTGGTCGGCGACGGTATAGATGTCTGGGTAGCCGAAGACGAGGAGCGAGCGAACGGGCCGGCTATCGACGAGCTTCACCTTGGCGCCGAGCACAATCGCGCATGTGCCCTCCGTGCCGACGAGCGCCCGCGCGACGTGGAAACCCTGCTCGGGAAGCAGCGCGGGGAGATTGAAGCCGGAGACGCGGCGCGGGATCATCGGGAACTCGCGGCGGATGCGGTCGGCGTAGCGGTCGCGGAGCGCTTTGAGACGAGCGTAGATTTCGCCGCGACGCCCGCCGCCGCGGATGATGGCCTCGAGCTCGTCGTCGGACGTGGCGCCGACGGTCATCTGCGTGCCGTCGTACAGGACGATGGATAGTTCGTCGGTGTTGTCGACGGTCTCGCCGGACATCATCGAGTGAATGCCGCAGGAGTTGTTGCCGATCATGCCGCCGAGCGTGTTGCGGCTGTGCGTGGCGGGGTCGGGGCCGAAGGTGAGCCCGTGACGCGCCGCGCTGTGGCGGAGCTCGTCGAGGACGATGCCAGGCTCGATGCGCGCGTAGCGCTCGTCGAGATTCAGCTCCGTGAGCCGGTTCATGTACTTCGAGAAATCGAGGATGACGGCGGCGTTTACGGTCTGGCCGGGGATGCCGGTGCCGCCGCCGCGGCAGGTGATCGGAGCGCCATAGCGGCGGCAGGCGTCGAGGGTGTGGACGACGTCGTCAATGTCGCGCGGCAGGACCACGCCGATCGGGACCATGCGATAGTTGCCCGCGTCGGAGGCCCACATGCCACGGTCGCCGGAGCCGAAGCGCACCTCGCCGCGGACGGTCGCGCGGAGATCGTGTTCGAGGCGCGCGGCATCGACGTCGAGCGATCCGGTCGTGCCGGTCTGCAGGCGATCGTGGAGCTGCGTCGGCGGAGTCTTGGTCGGGATTTGGATGAGGGCGCTCATGGTCAGATCACGTTGCCTGCGGAGTCGAACGGCATGGGTTGCGGCGGTGCGAGAACGTCGAGCTTGGGATTGCGGCGGACTTCGGGGAGCAGCGCTTCGGAGACCCAGAGCTCGTCGAGCGCGGCGGTGTTGCGGATGCGGCAGACGCGCGGGTCCGGTCCCGCAAGGGAGGAGAACAGCGCGACCTCGGCGGCCTCGCGGTCGGAGGAGAGCGCCAGGGGGACCGGGCCTTCGCGTGTGTTGCCGCCCGGCTCGGACGCGGTCAGCAGATTGACGTAGCTGACGGCCGGGTCATACGAATCTACAAAGCGGCGAGTGGTGAAATCGGCCATGCCGACGCCCAATCCGTTGCCGAGCGAGGCATGGGTGAGGGAGAGCGCGACGATGCGGCGGTAGTCGGGATGGTGCGGGTCGGTGGGGCGCGCGCGCCACGTGCCGATGACGTTGGGGTCCATCCCCGCGCCGGAAACGGTCTTGCCGATCTCGTCGACGATGAGGAGGTCGAGGTCGTCGAAGGGAATACGGGCGAGGTGCGACTTGGCGATCTTGAGGAGACGCTGGTCGGCTTCGAGCCACGCGTCGTAGGATGGCGGGACGACTTCGAGGGCGCAGGGCTTTCGATAGCCATTCTCGACAACGGAGACGCCGCAGAGGATTTTCGACTTGGCGAGCTGGAGCTTGGGGACGGCGCGGACCGATTCCCATAGGCCATGACTGTGAGCTTGGTGCGCGCCGGTCTGTTTGCCGAGACCGACGGTGGACATCTTGAGGAGTCCGGAAGCGAGGTCGGCCGCGGATTCGGGATGGGTCTTGGTGCGGCCGAGGACGATGATGCCGTCGGCTTCCGCGGCGAGGCTGTCGACGTGGGCGACGGCGCCGCTCTCGGAAACGCCGAGGTCGTGGGTTTCCATGGTGGCGCGGACCGGCGCGCCGGCGGTGTCCTGGTTGACGTCGAGACGGCGCAGGATCTCGGTCTGGCCCGCGGGGGTCGCGCCGCCGTGACTGCCCATCGCCGGGATGATGAAGGGTTCGCCGCCGGCGTCGCGGACGGCTTGGGCGATGCCGCAAAGCAGCTCGAGGAAGCCGCCGATGCCGCGGCTGCCGGCCGTGATGGCGACCCGTCCGCCGCGCCGGATGCGGCCGGCGATGCCGAACGCGGCGAGTTGACGATGAACCTCGGCAGTGACGTCGGGGATGTGGTCCGTCGGAAGCTGCTGGCGGACACGCGCCATCCGCGGCAATTCGCGCCGGGGGAAAGGCATAACGGACTGCATCCGGATTGTGTCCCTGCTTGGATGATGGCGCGATCGGGGCGCGCCGTCTGTCTGGCAGCGACCATCGGGAGGAGCGGTTGGGGCTGTTTCTTACGGGGATGGTGCCGGAGGTGGGGGTCGAACCCACATGACCAGTGAAGGCCGCGGGATTTTGAGTCCCGTGCGTCTGCCAGTTCCGCCACTCCGGCAAGGATAGGCGAGCGAATCTACATTATATCCGGTTATACTCGGGTTTCCTCGATGGCGCTTTTTAAGACGCGAAGCGCCGCGGTTTATGGCATCGATGCTCACCTGATCGATGTCGAAGTCGACCTGTTCGCCGGCAACCCGCGGGACTCCGTAATGGTCGGTATGCCGGATGTAGCGGTTCGTGAGAGCCGCGAACGGATCAAGTCGGCGATGCTCAATTCGGGCTTCGGCTACCCCTCCAAGCGCATCACCATCAATCTGGCGCCGGCGAATGTGCGCAAGGAAGGCGCGGGCTTCGACCTTCCGATGGCGCTCGGAATCCTCGGGGCGATGGGCGCAGTCCCCGCTCTCGACCACCACATCTTCCTCGGGGAGTTGTCGCTCGACGGCGCGATTCGTCCGGTGCGCGGTGCTCTCTCCGTCGCTGTGTGCGCGAAGGCGCGGGGGATCGCGAATCTGATCGTGCCCGCGGAGAATGCCGCCGAGGCGGCCGTCGTCGACGGCGTAAACGTGTACGGCGTGCGGTATCTGGCGGAGGTAGTCGCGCTGCTCACGCGGCCCGAGGAGTTCTCGCCGCTGCGCAGCAACGGCAACGGACATCGCTCTGACGGTGTCCCGGCCGTTCCGGATTTCTGCGACGTCCGCGGACAGGCCACCGCGAAGCGCGCGCTCGAAGTGGCAGCGGCCGGGCAGCACAATGTCCTGCTCATCGGGCCTCCGGGGTCGGGGAAGACGATGCTGGCGAAGCGGCTGGCGGGCGTCCTGCCGCCGCTCGAATTCGACGAAGCGATCGAGACGACCCGCATCCACAGCATCGCGGGTCTGCTGCGCGGAGGCGGCGGGCTGCTGCACGACCGGCCGTTCCGCTCGCCGCATCATACGATCTCGGATGCGGGGATGATCGGGGGCGGCGCGGGTATTCCCCGCCCCGGCGAGGTCAGCCTGGCGCACCACGGCGTCCTGTTCCTCGACGAGTTCCCGGAGTTTCCGCGCGACGTGCTGGAGATTCTCCGGCAGCCGCTGGAGGACGGCGCGGTGACGATCGCGCGCGCCAACATGACGCTGCGGTTCCCGTCGACCTTCATGCTGGTGGCGGCCATGAACCCGTGTCCGTGCAGGCAGCAATTGAACTGGCGAACCGATAGGTAACGACGATCGACGCGACTTTCTTGCCGCCTTCCTCGGTCGTTTCGATCCGGATGCCGCCGACCAACGCTTCGACCAGTTGTCGCTTGACCTCCCACGAGACGCCCTGATCGAGCCAGCCGACCAACTTCTCCAGAAGCGCCTGCGTGGACTGCAATTGCGCAGTTTCGTCCCCAACGCCGCGGAGTGTCGCCGCCAGATCCTCCATGTTGGCCCGGATCGCGGTTTCTTCCTGACCGATCTGATCCAGCTGCTTATCGAGGTCCTTCTCGCTGATCCTGCCCTTTCGGAACAGTCCCAGTATCCGGTCGCGCTCTGTGATCTTCCCGGCCAAGTTGTCTTCTAGCCGTGCCAGGCGGTCTCGGCTCCGCTTGCTGTCGCTCCGCTCGGCCGCCATCCTCTTCTGCAGGAGTTCGATCACGGTGCCGGGGTGCCGCAGGAAGTCCTCGACGTCGGCCCAGACGCTCTGCTCCAGCAACGCCCCGTTCACGTCCTTGGACGGGCAGCGCTGGCCGGTGGTGCCGTAGATACCGCGCGTGCCGTGCTTGCCGTTGCAACGGTAGTAGAAATCCTCTTTACCGCTGGGGCGTTTGGCGGCGAGCCCGATGTAGGTCAAGCCGCAGAGGCCGCACTTGCAAAGCCCGCGCAGGAGGTATTGGTGGCACGAATTGCGTTTGCTAAAGAGGACATTTGAACTCAGCGTCTGCTGCGCCTTCTGCCAAATATCATCACTGACGATGCGCGGGACCTCCCGGGCAATCAACTCGCGATTGGGATTCTTGCTGCGCTTCCCATACTGATGCAGGCCCCTGTACGTCGTGTTGACCAGCATGTTGCGGACACGGCCCGGGCGCCAGAGACCAGAAGTGCGGGTCTTGCGTTTACCGCGGGTGACGAGCCGTTCGTCGCGAATATAGGAGCAGGGCACTCCGATCCGGTTGAGGTGTTCCGCAATCAGGAAGCAGGATTTCTTCTCGGTCGCCGACATGCGGTAGATGGTTCGGATGACCTCGGCCTCGGACAGGGCCAGCCCGGAGATCGGCTCCTCCGACGGGATGATGTGCGCCTTCTCTTTTTCGCCTACTTTGCGATACCCATACGGCACGACGCCGCCCATCCAAGCGCCGTTCTTCGCTCTGCGGTTGGTGCCCGCCAGAGAACGCTCCCGAATCACCTCTCGCTCGTGCGTTGCGAAGCCAGAGAGCAGCGTGATCATCAGTCGCCCGCTCGAGGTCTCGTTGTCCAGAGATTCGGTAATGCTCTGCACTCGGACGCCGCATCTCTTCAGCTCCGCAACGGCTTCCAGGATCAGTCCGGTTTCCCGGCCGAGCCGATCGAGTTTGTAAACGACGAGTTGGTCGAACTTCTTCAGCCGAGCATCGCGGAGAAGTTCGCTACCCCCGGGACGCAGGCCGACGGGAATCGTTCCAGAGACCCCGTCGTCATCGTAGGTGCGGTGGACAGCCAGCCCGTTCACCAAACAGTGGCGTTCCGCCGCATCCCGCTGCGTGGCGATCGACTGGCGTTCGCGCTGCTCTTCGGTGCTGACTCTCAGGTAGACGGCTACAGGCATGGCGGGACCATTCATCACTCGTGTTTCGAGGAAAGGCAAGTTGCTGCCGTCCCGGCGGGAACATCAGATCCCTCGTCCTCCCCAACTTCGCGCGGCACTTCCTTGAGCAGCCCAAAGAGGATCTCCACCACCCGTTCCAAAGCGTCTGGATCGGGCTCGAAGAGCCGCTGGGTTTTCATGGAATCCGGGATCGAGGATTGAATCTTCTTCGGTGCGGTTTACAGTTGCTCGGGGTCCTTGATGAGCATTCGGACGGGGAGGCCGCCACGAACCTCGACGTGCTCGACGGCGCCGCTACCGATCAGATCGAAGTTGTGGAACAGTCGCACCACTTCGGCGCGGAGCTCGAAATCGGTCAAGTCCTGCTCCGGCCGGCGGATCTCTGTAGCGTCGAGCTTCACGTCCACAAGCACGGCGGTGTGCGCGCCGAACACGGGGTCGCCGTCGCGAACAGCGAGGTCACGGATCTTCCCATAACCCATTCGTTGGCAACGGCGAATGAACGCTTGCCGGCGGGTGGACACCTCGGAGAATCGCAGTTGGCACATAGCTGTTTGTTCGATTTCAGGAATGAAGAATGAACTTCTCGCTATTCGTGGGATAGCGAGTTGTTGATTCACGCTATTCCTGGAATAGACAGGTTTGTACTGAGTACAAGCGCTCTCGCCTTTGTTCGGTTCCTCGCGGTTTTGAAGCGGGGATGGGGGTGTGGGGCAAGGGGGTGGCGTTTGAACCCCCTTGCCCCACTCAGTCCCGCAGAGAACTACCGCTTTGCTCTCTCTCTCCATCTGCGGGTTTTCTCTTTCCGCAAGCGGTCTCTCAACTCCCTTTCGGCGGCGATCTCGGTCCTCATCTGCTCCCAAAACACGTGCGCCAACTCGGTCAGTTCATCGGAGTTGGGCGTCACGATGTACAGGGACGCGCCCCGTTCCGGAGAACGGCGAAGGCCACCTTCCGGAAAGCTCAAGAATCCGATTTCCCCCAGATCGAGCAGCGCCTTGCGAATCGCATTCGGCGAACGAACACCGCTGTATCGGGTGATCCCGCGATAGCTGATGCGAACGGTGGATTCGCGGTCCATGGGTTCTTCCTTCTCGGACATTGCGAGGAGGACCGGCGCAACCGATCGCGTGGCCTCGGAGAGCGTCGCCCAAAGGCCGGACCGAATCAGCAGGTCAAGTCCGATCTCAAATCCAACCGGGCCTCGCCGCCGATCTGGTTCCGCCAGTCGCTTCCGAGCTGGAATCGTCGGGACAGTGAAGCTGCCGGCAATCCACAACGCGGCGTCGGCCGCCGTCACTTCCATTACATCCATGACAAGGTCGATAGGCCCCATCGGCTTCGAATCGCAGCCGAAGCACTTCACCGTGTTGTTGGTCTTCCGAATACCCACCGAAGCGGTTCGATCGCCATGCTGATGTCGGCCGGGATGCCAGCAGTGGAGCTTTCCGGCACCGTCCAGCCGCAGATCCAGTGCTCGGGCGACGTCGGTGATGGGTACCTCCCGGTTGATGAAGCGCATGTCCGGAATCCCCGCGGTCTTGGACACGCGCGCCGCCACCTAGCCAATACCTGGCGTATTGGCTGCTTTCGGGCGATAGCCACCAGCAGCAAGCCACTGGTCGATCCAACGAACGTCGATTCGTCGGCGACCACCTACTGGAACTGATGGAATTTCGCCGCTTCCTACGAGTTGGAGACAGAGGCGGTACGGCAGCCCCGTCGCCTCGGCGAACTTCGGTATGGTGATCAGCTTCGTCATTTGCATCCGCCTTGAATCGGCCGATGTTCTTTGATAAGGGGATGGGCGATATTCACGCCGGACCGATCCTTTAAACGCTGCGTGGTTTGGCTGCCGGCGTTGAGGACCGTTCTGAATTCGCAGCCCCGCAAGAAGCGGATTCGCCGGCGGTTGCCAATCCCTACGAACAGATTCACGTCCAGCGCCAGGGCCTCTCCGCGCGAGAGCAGGCGGCAGCACCTACCGTACTCGTTGCGCAGTTCGATTTCGTTGGCGGAGCGGCCGAGCACCTCCGACAGCTCCTGCCCAGTGAAAACCATCTTTAGGCACTCCTGTACTGAGACTCTCCCCGATGACCCCTGGGGCGAGGGGAGTTGCCGCTGGCGCGGCTTCTGGTTGAATTGTCCCTTTTGGTGTCGGAATCGGCTAGATTAGGGCGCTTCAAACGAATTCATGAACCGAGGGGAACTCTTTGAAAGAAAAGACGTTGGAGTCTCCGTCGTCGTCGTATTGCCCCCAACCCCTGAGGAGCCTGTTCAGTGGAATTAGTTGGAGCGAATTGGAAGCAGATCCGCGACGGAATTAATTCCGCGGGCCGGAGTACTTACGGAGAGCGTCGATGATCTTCTTTCGCTCGTCGCCTTGAGCGAGGTCGAGGTGTTCCCATCGCGATGCCGCTGTACTGCTGCCGTCGCCGAGATCGATCTTCGTCCCGTGAAAATCCCCTAGATGGACACCGTTGTTATCCAGTTCGTCAACTATCTCTGAAAGGTGATCGCGCCATGCATCGCCGTACTTACCAATCGCGATGTTAATCGCGTCCCTTCGCTGCAGGTTCGGCCGGCGTCCCCGCCTCCCAGACGTTCTCAACACTTCCGGCGTGCCGTCCGGCTTCCCCAGTTTGCCGTCGGCTGGGGAGGCTTCCGTAGCGTCGGCCTGCACACTCCGTTCTGGACCGTTCGGCCTCCGCTTCGCATCATTCGGGACGAGTGCTGGATTCCCGGATGCTCGATCTTTCGGCGGCGGAGCCGCAAGGCGTAGCTGGTATTCCTCACGCTTGGAACGGACGCATTCGTTCACGCAGTCACGGATTTGTGGGCGGAACCATGCGTCCGAAGGTTCGTCGAGAAGCCATTTGAATGACTCATGCTCGCGTCTGGTCAGGTCACGCAGGGCATTGCGCATTTCCAGGGAATCATCAGGGTGGTAGGCTATCGGATCTGGCCAATGCTCCGGACGCCGGACCTTAACGCGATTGACAAGATCAAAAACGTCGCCGATGGTTGGTAGGCCGCTGAGGTCCCGCCGTTCGCTGAGGTCTCCGAATTCGAAGAGATCCTCTGGTGCCATCGGCGGCATACCTTCGAGACATGCGGCCGCCCTTGAAGCGTAATTCTCGCGGGCGTAGTCGCAGAAGATCTCGGTCTCCCTGTTTGAATCGCGGGCGTTGGCGTTGTCGAGCTTGTTGATGTAACTTTGGAGTGCCCTCTCCAAGTTGTGCTTAGCGTTTTCACGGCGCTCCTCGTCTTTGGCAACCGCTTCGAGCGGAGGTTTTTGCCGCTCCAACCCGGTTTTCGGGCCAGCGATCGGGTTGGACTCGATGTCGTCGACTTCGAGTCGCGCGCCGGCCGGACTGTCACCCGACGCAGTTGCTGCGCCTGTCTTGATCCGTTTGATGGGAGCAGCCCGCTGCAATTGGCGTGGAGCTGCGCGTTCTGACCTCGTCGGCCCAACCCGGCATTTTAGAGCCGATTGTAGCTCCTCGTTGACGGCCTTAATGATGCAAGGTACGTTATCCCGGTAAGACTTTCTGATCTGTAGTTGAAATGGAGCCAAGGCGAGCGTCGCTTTCTGCGTCTCTTCTGCTACGTCAACTAGTTGCCAACGGTAGTCCGGATGTGATTCGCTGTAGTCCGCTTTTGCCATGAATGACTCTTTGGCACTGGCACGCATGATTTCAGTGATTTTGGCTATGTCGAGGTATATACCGAGAAAGTCATTGGGGTCAAAGAAGCTGCGCAAAAGATCGCGTGTCCTTGTCTCGATTCCCCCAACCGTCACAAGGACATCGAGGGGCCACGGTGGTCTTTGTGCTGTCGGCTCGTCCATCGCTGAGATGCCACCTGCCGGGTAGGTTCCCCCGGGTTTTCGCCCAGCCGGGCCAAGCGGCTAAAGACATTCTACTGCGATGCTGTTTCGCTGGGATGGAACTCGGGATTCAGGCTCGGATCGACATCGGCGGCAATCGTCATCACTTTGATGAGTTCGATCATACGGCCGCCGCCCGGTTCTTCGGCGTATGCCGCGCGACGAATCAGCTGGAGTTGCTGCTCCTGCTCAGAAGTGCGAAGGGCGCCGCGCGCGGCGGCAGCAGCCAGCGCGCCCAGGAAGTGCTCTGGCCCGCGGAGGATTGTCGTCGAACCGTCCGCGAAGTGAAGAACGACGGCATCCGAACGCCCTCTAGATTCGAGATCCTGGATTCGCTTTTCAATGCGCTTCATCGTGCATTCCCAATTCAAACGCAGCGTAGCACAAACGCCCGTTCTTGTTTCCGATATTGCGGAATATCAGGAGGAGGCCAGCTCTGAAACGCCGCGGCACCGGCGGTTGAATTCCGTCCGTCACGACAACCCGGCCGGCCGAATCGGGTAAGCCGACGCTGGCGAAGCGCCTCGCCGGATTTGCTTGCCGAACTGCGAGTCGTGTGCCCCGCCTTCCTCCGCGTATTTGCGGGTGATGCCGTGCCGTCGGATAATGGCCTGAATGTTCTTCGCACAGAGAGGCCCGGCACCTGCCCACCGCTAGTATCGAGGTCGGCTGTTCTAGTGGATACTTCTCCTTGAGTTTCTGGTAAACGATGAGCCCAACAGAAACGGCGGTCTGAGTCTCGACGGGATCGGCTTTCGGGCTGGTCGGGTTCGAGCCCATTTTTGTCGGTTGTTCGGCGGTCTTCTTTCGCCCAGGACGTTCGGAAAGACAGCCCTTCAGCTGCGCAACGACGCGCTCTTTGGCCGCCTGGACATCAGCCACTCTGCCGCCCTCCGTTCACTACTTCTGCGAAAACCGTGTGCGCCTGGAAGCACGCGTTCCTGCGCCGGCGCGGCCTCAAGGAACACATGCACATGCTCTGCGAGCGGGAATAGCAGCCGCTCGGAAAGCCACCTGACGACTGGAACGGCCACACCGTCGCCCATGGCCTTATAGCTCTCGTTGTAGTTGTTCGGGAGTTTAAATGTATCCTCGACGCCCATGAGACGCGCCGCCTCCCTTGGAGAAAGCAGGCGGCTGCGGATGACTCCATCCTCTACGATGACCACGGTTTGGCGGCTCGATCCGCCCTTTGGAGTACGCAAACATCCGGCGAGGCCATCGAAGCGAATCTCGGCACGCTGGACACCCTCCCGCATCCGTTTGTAGACAAGCCCAACTTGAAGGCCAGCGCGCTGTTTTGCTTCTTCCACTTTTCCGAAATTCTTCTCGTTCATCAAGGACAGCAAGTAGCTCGTTTCCTGCGGCGTGTGCCATTCAACCCCGGTTGGATTGCGTTGGATGATCCTCGAGAGCGACTTCTTCGCAGTCTTCGGGGCCGGAAGGCGCCACCATCGCCAAAGCTGCTCCACTCCGTCATTTAGCCGGGCGCGGGCGCTACGCAGGGCTTCCGGAGTCCACTCTGGCGCCGGCTCTGGAGAGGTGAACGCGGAGCAGTCCACGCGTGAATCAACGCATACGACGAACACGCGAGGTCTGGACTGTGGCAAGAATCTCCTGGCGTCCATGACAAGCGCGCCGTACTGCATGTCGAGACCCGCAAGCGCTTCACAAAGTCCAACGAAGCTGTCTCCGTAGAGAAGGCCAGTGACGTTCTCAATGGCTATCATTGGTGGACGTTCGCCTCGCTCATGGAGCTCGTACATGATTCGCCAGAACGACCAGAACGTTCCGCTTCGCTCCGCCGACAGTCCGCGCCGCCAACCGGCGAGCGAGAGGTCCTGACATGGGAAAGATGCCCACGCCAATTCAGCCGGCTGCTCGAACTCGGATGCGCTTACGTTCGCGACGTCCTTCCGAACGAAATGTTCATTTCCGAAGTTCGCAATGTAGACGGCTTCCTTGCGCGGGTCGATGTCATTTGCCCAGACGCACTCCCATGCCGGCCCGAGTCCGAGGGTTGCAAGACCTGCGCCTGCAAAGAAGTCATAGAAGCGTGGCAGAAAGAGGCTCCGTGATTCCTGACCTTCGATTGTATCGTCCCGGCCTGCCCTTGCGCGCGGCATTGGCCCGCTCGGGTGATCGAGCTTTCACGGCCCGTCGATCCCGCTGTGAGATCAGTTTGCGTCTGCAGTTATGCGAAAATCAGCCTTCGACATGGCTAAGGTATTTCCGTTCTCTGCGTTATCGACCGCCGACCTCGTGATCGACGCCGTTTACGAAGGCGGCACAAAGGGCAATACCGCGGACGATGTTCTCGGCAAGCTCATTCCTGGCGCCGGCAACCAGGGCGGCTTCCGGGCGGTCGGCGGTTGGGATGCCCCATGCCTCGTGATTCTGTACTCCAGCATGGACGACCCGGACTGGCCCGACTTCATCGACGTGTACACCGGCGTGTTCACGTACTTCGGCGACAACAAGAAGCCCGGTTTTGACCTCCACAACACTCCCCGGCGCGGCAACAGGCTGCTCCAGTCATGCTTTGCCACCCTGCACAATGCGCCCGATCAGAGGGTGAAGATTCCGCCATTCCTCGTGTTTACCAAGGGCCAGAAGGGACGCGACGTTGTATTTCGGGGCCTGGCCGCGCCGGGCGTTGAGGCCGATCCTGCCGACGACCTCGTCGCCATCTGGCGGAGCAAGAAGGGGGACCGCTTCCAGAACTACCGGGCGAAGTTCACGATCCTCGACACAGGCACGGTATGTCGCGAATGGATCAACACCGTGAGAGCAGGAGAACCGCTCCATCTCTCTGCGCCAGCGGCTTGGCGAACCTGGGTTGAGAAGGGCGTCTATGGACCGCTGACCGCAGAGCCCACGATCGAATACCGGACCAGAGAGGAACAGAAGCCCGCGCCTGGCCGGGATCAATCGCTCGTCCAGTGCATCTATGGCTACTTTAAGGACAACCCGCACGGCTTCGAGCATTGCGCGGCTCGACTGGCCGGGCTCATGGACCCGAACATCAACATCGAGACAGTGACCCGCCCATCGGTGGACGGAGGCCGGGATGCGGTCGGCACGTACCGTGTCGGCCCACATGCGGACCGCATCGCGCTGGACTTCGCGCTGGAGGCGAAGTGCTACGCGGCGGAGAACGGCGTCGGCGTGAAGGAACTGTCCCGACTTATTTCGCGCCTGCGCCACCGGCAATTCGGAATCTTGATCACGACCTCCTTTCTCGGCCATCAGGCATACCAGGAGCTCCGCAGTGACCGCCACCCGGTTGTTGTTATCGCGGGCGCCGACATCGCCGCGATTCTGGTGAAGGCGGGCTGGGGGACGCCGGATGCGGTGCGGAATTGGTTGATTGCGGAGTTCCCCAGGCTGCCTGAGTAGCGAAGCTTCACGTCGCCTCCTAGTCCGCGGCGACGATCGGCCCGCTGGTTATGCAGATTCTTCAAACGTCCCGCGTTAACCTAAGAAGACGCCAAAACAAAGCGAACGTCCTTTGTTTCAGCAATCTAGTGTGGTTTGCAGGTGCGTGCGGACGCAGCTGCGAGGAGGACATTCCATTGCAAATAGGCGAGATGGGACGCTAGAATCCAACCATGGCGCGCCGCGCACAAGTTGGAAAGCACACCGGCGGCGACTCCCCGGCCGATGGGCTATCGCTCTCCGTTATCGACTTGTTCGCTGGGGCTGGAGGCATCTCCGAGGGATTCCGGCAAGCCGGCTTTACCGTGCTCGGTGGGGTCGATCATGATCCCGATGCCGCAGCCACATATCGGCTCAACTTCCCCGAAGCCAAAACCATAGTTGGCGATGTCCGGCTGCCGGGGGTTCACGAATCAATCCTCGATCTCGCCCGCGAAGCCGACCTAGTGGTGGGGGGCCCGCCCTGCCAGGCGTTCTCCCAGGTTCGGAATCACAGCCGCGTTATCGAGGACCCTCGCAATTCCCTATACAAGGAATTCGTGAGCGTCCTGCGCACCGTCCGTCCGAAGGCATTCCTAATGGAGAATGTCACGGGCATGGACCAGATGGGAGTTAGGGCGCACATTGCGGAGGACCTCGCACTCGACGGTGAGTACGTGGTTCGGCCGCAAGTCTTGGATGCCGCTGATTTTGGCGTGCCACAAACACGGAAGCGCCTGTTCTTCGTGGGACTGCTCTCCTCGCTCGGCATGCCACCCGAGCTGAAAGGAACAGGTGCAACTGAAGCGATCACCTTGGTGCGATTCCCCGGGTCCAAAAGCCGGCGCTACGAATTAGTCGCGCGGCGCGACGTGCTCACCGACGAACTCGCCAGCGCGCTGGAGGACCCCGCCAACGTCAGCATCGTGTCGGCTTCCGACGCGATCTCCGATCTGGAATCGCTGCAAGCAGGCCGCCGGAATGATGAGATCAGCTACGCCGAACTTCCGCCGCCGAAGAGTGGGTATCAGCAACTCATGCGGCAAGGGGCCGGTCCAGTGCTCTCGAACGTGCAAGTGCCGCGCGTGAACGCGGATACGGCAATGCGACTGCGGGGCATTCCACAAGGCGGGAATCACCGGGACCTGCCGGAAGCGCTTCTGCATCGATATCTGACGGGGCAGCGCTGGGGCCAGGACAACGGAACAGGCCAGTTGTCGCGCCGCCACTTCTACGCCTACCGGCGGCTCCATCCCGGCATTTGGGCTTGGACGCTGAGCACAAAAGCCGACGCGGTCTATCACTTTGGCGCTCCGCGTTCGCTATCGGTACGCGAGTTCGCGAGATTGCAGAGTTTCCCCGACCGGTTTGTCTTCACGACGGACCCGCGAAGCGGGGCGATTCCAGGGAGAATTGAGGGTGGTCCTGCCCACTCCCGGTACCGCCAGGCCGGCAATGCCGTGCCGGTGCTGCTCGCGCGCGCGGCAGCCGGTGCCATTCGCGATGTCATCGCCGCCGCCTTGACGCGCAACAAGCGCACAGCATAGGAGCCAAGATACTGGCAGAGAACGACACACCCCCCGTCTCACCCGAACTCTCGGCGGCTATCATCGACAACGCCTTCGGCGCCGAGAATCGGGCACGCATTGTCGATACGTACTTTGCGGGCCGCGGCACCCCGACTGCCGGGGACGCATGGCAGAGCGTTTACCGCCTTCTGCTTTGGATCGACGCAACGACGGGTTTAGCTCACTGCTACGAAAGCGACAAGTGTCAGCCGGGCCGGAACTGGTATGCGCGTTCTCTGGCGTTTCACGCGTGGGTTTCCTCTGAACTGGGCGTTACGACGCTCAAACTCGCGGACGAGATTGATTATCTCTTCCGCCGCGCGACGGAGGACTTGGCGGCGGTTGCCCTCCGGCGTCGGGATGCGGTCATGCGAATTGCTCAGCGCCAACGGGAGCCATACACTGGCCGGCAATTCCCCGAACCTGGAGAAGATCCGGAACTGCTGTCGTTGCTGTCGGACGCGCTTCAGCCGTACCTCGCCCAGCAGCCGCCTCCGGAAGTGTGGAGATCGCTGATTCAGCGGCTGCGACAACACATGACTCACGAGAACAAGCGAAAGAATCTCGTTGGGGAGGGCTTCGAAGATGTGCTGGCATCCGTGATTGAGCGCGTTTCTCAAAAGCATGAGACCACCGTGTTCGTCCGGCGCTGGCTCGATGAGGTACCGGGTTTTCATCCGATGCCGCGGGGCGGCAAGCGCAAGAAGGTCGATCTGGCCTTCGTGCAACGCAACCGGGCTCGCACGCTCATCACTGCAAAGTGGAGCATTCGGGCCGACCGGGAAGAGCAATTCAAGACGGACTACGATGACTACATCCGGGCCGAAGCGTTCAACAGTCAATTCGACTATGTGCTCGTGACAAACGAGTTCGATCCTGCCCGTCTGAAGCGCGCATGCGAACGCCTTGAGCGGAATGCGCCGATGTTTACGCATGTAGTGCACATCAACACGGACGGGCTGATCGCCGCCTATGGCACCGCGCCGGAGCGTTCCGCAGCCAGCGTCGTTGACCACATTCAACGCGGGAGATTGATCGGTCTTTCGCAGTGGTTAAGCCTGCTCGACTGATAACGCCCTCACCTGTTAGGCTGAAATCGCGGGACCGGAGAAGAACGGAGCCGGGCGCTTATGGACAAACTTCCACCAGAGCGGCGAAGCGAGAACATGCGGCGCATCCGCAGCAAGGATACGTCGCCCGAGATGAACGTGCGCCGGTTGGTTCACCAAATGGGCTACCGTTACCGGCTGCACGTCCGCGCCCTCCCCGGCTGTCCGGACATGGTGTTTGCACGCCTTCGGAAAATCGTTCAGGTATTCGGTTGCTTCTGGCACCCTCATGGATCATGCCAGTGCTCTCACCGCCCTAAATCCCGGCTTGATTATTGGCTTCCCAAGCTCGAAGGGAACAGAAAGCGGGACAACGAGAACTCCAGGCTGCTGCGCCAGCAGGGTTGGGACATCCTCGTGATTCGGGAATGTCAGATCCGCGACGAGATGGCTGTGAGGGAGACGCTGGAGAGATTCTTGCGATAGCCCTTTTCCCCCAGAGAGGTCTCGCTAGAACGTCGCGTACCGATAACCCCGCTTCCAGCCGCGTCACCTGCTTCAGCGTCTGATCCGGCCCCTTCGCGTCCGAATTCAACCGGGCGTGAAGCTGCTCCAACACGGTGCCGGATTAGCAGGAACGATTCAACGTCCGAGCACACTTGGTGTTAGAGTTGGTCGCCACGGAAGCTGGCGCTCTGCAACAAGACGGAGCGACACGTCGCGCGCGCGGCAGTGAAGATCCCGCTTGCTTCTTATTACGCAACTCTGAGCTTTATGCCGTCGTTCGGCGCGTGTACCAGATCTTGCTTCGTCCCTAGGTATCGCTCTGTCGTTTGAACTGACGCATGCCCGAGGAGCAACTGGATCTGTTCAAGCTCACCACCTGCGGAACGGCACAACTTCGCGCAGGTCCTCCGCAAATCATGCGGCGCGATCCCCGGCACACCCGCCGCGTTCGCGTACCCCTGGAGCAATTGCCAGACGACCTTCTCACTCAGGGCGGCGGCCTGCACCTGACCGCCTCGGTTGACGGGGCGGAAGACGTGGCCGTCGGCAACGTTGGCCTCCGATGTCCATGCCTCGATCGCGACCTTCACCCAAGTCGGCATCGGAACCGTCCGGACGCGGCCGTGCTTCCCGACGAGGTCGACGATGCACCAGCGCCCATCCCGCTGCTGTACGTGGTTCATCGTGAGCGCCGCCACCTCCGATCGCCGTAATCCGCAGCCGAGGAGCACGGCCAGGATGGCGCGGTCGCGGAGCCCCTTCAGCGTCGTCGCGTCCGGCGCGTTCAGCAGCTTTTGCGCCTGCTGAACGGAGAGCCAGTTCCCGAGGCGGATGCCCTTCGATGCGACGCCCTTCACGCGCGCGATTCCATTCGCGAGTTCAGGCGCCAGCAGCCCGTTGTCGGCGGCCTCCACCGCCAGTTTCCGAACCGCGGTGATCCGGACATTGATTGAGACGGTGCCGAGCCCGCGCGCCTCCAACGCCACGCGCCACGAGCACACGGTCGCTTTCGTGAATCCAGGCCTAGGCTCGAGGGCGTACCACGCGATGAACTCGTCGAGCCCGAGATTGTATACACGGCGCGTGATGGGGGAGGAGACGCTGTCCAGCACCAGCGCCTTCAGTTTGTGCCACTGCGTGGCTTGCGGAACAACAACCAAATCAGTCATTTAGGTCCTCTTAATGGGCATTATCGGTAGCAATGTGGACCTTACCTCGGAACACGAGAGGTATCAAGCAGGTGCGGCATCGGGTGCGTTCCGGACGAACATCTAGGACAGAACGTGGAGAATACAAGCTCAACCGTTGGGTGCGCCCCTGCAAGCAGTACCTTCGAATCGCGCCAAGTTACCCCCACGCTCGCGTTTTGCGCTATATCTTTCATTTTCCTATGCTCATAGTGCGAATCGAAGCCGCCCAACCGAACGCCGCATCGGCCGAGATCAATCTCACTCTTTTTGAGGAAGACGGCTGTAGTCGACTAGCACGAATACCATTCAACGCCCCGACCAGCCCTGAACTCGTCCGCGATGTCGGCTGGCTGATGGAAGACTTCCTTCAGGATGCGACGGCCGCTGCGCCCGTTAGAGCAGCGGAGATTCATCAGCGGATAAATGAGGAGGGTGAGCGCCTTTTCCACGCTCTCTTTCAAGAGACCACGGAGAGCTCGCAGATATGGGAATTGATCGAGCCTCGCCTCCAAGACGTCCGTTTCGAAATCTCCGCTTGCACTGCAGCATTGGCATCAACGCTTTGGGAGCAGATTAGGCCGTCACAACTTCCCGCTCCACTCTGCTTGGCTGCTCATTCCTTCGTCCGAGTGGTGGAGAACCAGCAAGGCACGTTCGGTGTTCGTGACATTGACGTCTGCCGTGTTCTGCTGATTACCAGCAGGCCAGCAGGTCCGCAGGACGTAACCTACCGCTCGATAGCCGCTCAGGCATACTCGGCGCTCCGGTCCGTGGACCGCTGCAGCGTGACTCTCCTGCGGCCACCCACGTTTTCAGAGTGCGCGCGGGCCTTGCGTGATGCGCGAGCGGCCGGCCATGCCTTCGACATTGTGCATTTTGACGGGCACGGAACGGTTGTGAACGACGCATCGTCGTCCGGCAGTGCGGAGGGATATATCCTCTTTGAGGATGCGGAGGACCCTCGTGGGAGGCTGGTGTCGGGGCGTGATTTCGCCCAGCTCCTAGCAGACACCGGAACAGCAGCAGTTGTCCTGAACGCCTGTCGTTCCGCGCACGTCGCTTTACCCGCAGTTCGAGACGGCGACGCACGCGAAACTATTGCAAGCTCGTTCAGCCATGATCTCATCAAAGGCCGTGTTCGGATCGTGGTAGCCATGAGCCACAACGTCTATGTAGCATCTGCGAAACGCTTCATAGCCGAATTCTATCGCCAGATCTCAATTGGGCATTCAATCGGAAGATCTGCGGCACTAGCGCGGAAAGATATGGCCACAGACTCTACGCGCAGTGACGGACTAGCGTCGTTTCACATCGCCGACTGGATGGTGCCGACAGTCTTGCAATCAGGAGATGATCTCGCTATAAGCAGCGGACCCGCCATGACCTCGGACGGCCAGCCGGAGACCGTTCTCGCGGCCGCAACCTCGACTTCCCTCCCGCCGGACCCGGATCTTGGCTTCATCGGAGCAGATGACACGCTCCTCGCAATTGATCGAGCACTCGACTCAAGTCCAACCGTCCTGGTGCACGGTTTAGCCGGCGGCGGTAAGACCGCAACGGCAGTGGAGTTTGCCCGTTGGTATCAATCAACTGGTGGCACCAGCCAGGTGCTTTTCACGTCATTTGAAGAAATGAAGTCCGTCGAAAGCGCTATTGCCGAGTTCGAGCCACTCCTGTTACGGCGTGCGGGGCCGCGTTGGCCTCACCTTTCCGTTTCAGAGCAGATAAAAGTCGCCCCAGCCCTCTTAGAGAAGGGCACCCTTTGGATATGGGACAACGTCGAGACGGTAAACAGCCTTCCAGCGGCGGATCGAGCCGACATCATCGCCTTCCTACGCGCCGCTTCCGCCGCGGGCATTAGATTCGTATTGACCTCACGCGGCCGCGAGACGGCGTTGCTAGCGAATCTCTGCGTGAGGGTCGAACTTGCACCACTACGGTTCGATGATTCGGCCGAATTTGCCAGGGTACTGTTGACGCGCCTGGGACGAAGCCGCGTCGAGAGATCTACACTCATTGAACTCCTCCTTTACTGTGAGGGCAATCCATTGACGCTTACCGTTGCACTTGCAAACCTGCTAGACAAATATGAAAACCCTAGCGCCAGCCAAGTCACACGATTTGTTCGAGATCTTCGCTCGGGCCAACTTGATTTGGACGACGAGGACGTAACCGACAAAAGTAGATCTCTGGCCGCGTCCCTGGACATTGCCTTCGCTGCCCTTAACCAGACCGCACGGCGGCGTGTGGCGCTGCTGCATCTCTTTCGACGATACGCGAACGTTAATGTCCTCGTGATGATGTTCCACCGCGTCCGGGACGGAATACTTCCGGCAGATTACGACTTCGACTGGGTATTGCGTGAGTTTGCTGAGGACACGCCAAAGACATTTGACCACGCCTTACGGCGAGCATCGGACCTGGGACTTTTGAGGCGATCGAAGGCGGAGCACTATTGGCTTCACCCCGCCCTTCATCAGCATCTGAAGAAATACTTCCGCAAGTCTTTTCCGCGCCCATTAGACGCCGGGAGAGTGCGACGAGCCTTCGCGGAGAGTCTCGCAGCCTTTTCCATCCTCTTCGCGCTCGAGCATTCTCTGGGCCGCCGCGAAGCTATTAGCGATGCTCTGAGCGACGAAGAAGATAATCTGCTCCACGCATTTGCGCTCAGTCGAGAGTTCAACTGGTATCAGGCGACGACTGGATTAATGCACGGAATCTTCACATTGTACTGGCATACTGGCCGCAGGCGCGAATGGGAGCATCTGTTGACGTCAGTCTTGCCTGCCTTCCTCGACGATGATGGACACGCGCAACCGGGGAAAGAGCGCTGGTGGTCTTTCATGATGGACCAGGCGATCCGTCTAGAAATGTGGAGGCGAGATCTTGAAAGTGCCGAACGGCTGGCGAGAATAATGCTCGACCACGAAGAGCAAACAACAGCGGCTCTGATGGCCAGCGACGCGAGCACCCTAACGGCCGATCAACAAAAACAACTTCAATCCCTCGCAATTACACTGTCCCGCATCGCTGATATCCTTCGCGAACGCGATGATCCGAGTTGTGTTGATATCAGTCAGCGAGCGCTCGCCATTTATGAGAGGATCGATGATCCCATTGGCGTCCCAATACGTCTCTTTAACCTCGGCCACACCTTCAAGAATATAGCGGCGATTAGAGATTTGGCACGTGCCGAGCAATACTATCGGCAAGCGTTCGACCGTTACACTGCGGTGGACACGTCTAGCAGATTCCAGTGCGTGGCCCAACTCGGTGCAGTGGCGCTCCAGCGCTTAAAGGACGAATTTTCTGGCGAGCAAAGGCAGGACGTGCTTGCGAGTCATGTGGATGACGCCCTAGCGTCCTATCATGAGGTGCTTGAACATACGGCTCCCGATGACATACTCGGCTTGGCGAACGTCCACAACCAACTCGGCGTTGCATATCAGTACATCGCTCACGAGCAAGAACTGGCGTTCGAGCACTTTCGCCTCGCAATTGAATACTTTGACCGGGCCGGCGAGTCATACGAGGCGGCTACGGCGCGAAACAATGCGGCACAAAGTCTTCAACGACTCCACCGTTACGCCGAGGCACTCGTTCTCGCTCGGGAGGCGTTGGCGACACTCGAGTCCTCCGATCCGACCGACGGCATCGTAGCTCACGTACGGAAATTGGTGGCGGACCTTCAGGGCGCGGTCGCCGGAAATAGTTGAGACCGGCACTCGCGCGTTAATTCGTATTATCGGACGCTATCGCGGATGCAGGACTGTCGGCTTGTTGCGCTTCGGCCGCAGCCTGACGTAGCTGAGCCGGGCCGAGTCGACCGGCCTCAAGCCGCCGCGGGTCGGCATTCCGGTAAGATTGTCTCGTGCCGATCACCGTTTTCGAGGTCAAGGGAATCCCGGCGACTCGGCGCGAGCGCATTGAGAAGGCGGTCGAGGCGGCAGGCAGGCACCTCGCGGCCCCGCACGAAGCGTGGATTGCTGCTGATCCGTTCCGCGGCGGTTTCAGGGTCCTGATCACAGGTCCCCAGGGGCTGGAACAGTCCGTCGCGTTCGCGCTTAACGATGACGAGGCTGTAGTCACAGAGCAGATCAGGTCCACGCTGGAAGACTGAAGCGGTTAGGCGCTCATCTTGTACGATCGGCCATCGAAGAAGTCCGCTCGGCCTTCCGCTTGAGTGTAGTTCCGATTCTTGATCTTTACCCAAGTCGTTGAATCGGGCGTGTAGAGGCCGTTCGCCAATTTCGCGACGATTCCCTCAAGATCGCATTCGCAAGCGGCCTGGAACAGATCAACTCCCGATCGGGCGACGTGCTCGACATAGAGCGCGGGTGAAGGCTGCGGAGGCAGCATCTCTCGCAGGAGGTCCTTACGTTCCAATAGCGGAACGGTTCGCAGGTCCTCGCCGTTACGCCAGAGGAGATCGAACGCGTAGAAGTGCTGCGGTGCACGCCGGCGCATAAGCTCGTAAAACAGCGGCTTTCCGTCCGCGCCGAGGCGGACGACTTCACCGTCGAGGACTGCGGTCGTGTGCGGGAAGCAGGTGCCTAGTGCCCGGGTCAAATCGGGGAAGGACTTGAACCAGTTGCCGTTGCGGGACAGCAGCCGGGCCGACCCATTCTCGATGTACAGCAATGCGCGGAATCCATCGAGCTTGGGCTCGAAGAGCCAATCGGGGTGGTCGAATGGCATGGCGAGCCGAGCGAGCGGCATCGGGACAAAGCGAGGAAAACAACTCGGACGGAGCACCTAATCCAATTATCGCGCGGCGCTCGGGTCGCGCCCCCACTCCGCCGCACTTCAGCCCTGCTCGCCTTCCGCGGCAGCGAGGCAGTCCAATTCCTTGATGCAAGCCTCCGCGACGGCGCATATCCGGTGGAGGGCCACGATGCGGGCTCCCACCGTTATTTCGTTATCGGCCGCCAAGCCGATGACGCCTTCGTACGCACGGCGCGCCGGCGTCTTGCGTATTCGCTGACGGCGCGGCTCCGGGGTCACTCCACCCGATCCTTCCTCTTTGCCTCGACGACCGTCTGCCATTGCATGTTCGCTGGATTGTCCGCGCCGCCGCGCTTCAGAGGCACGACGTGGTCCACCACGTATCCCGGACAACTCCCACTGCTCTTGCCTGTCGCCGGGCATGGGTGTTGCCGCATAAACTGCCGCCGCGCCGCCGCTGAGCGAACAATCTTGTCACTGCGGGCCGTGGTGGGCCGCTGGTCTCGCCGTTCACTTCGCGGAATGCTGCGCCGTTCAGTTGCGCAAGCCGCAGCGGCAAGCGCGAGAAGACAGACCAATCGGGACATGCCGAATTGATCGGCTGAGGTGGCCCAGCACTTTAGGGGGCGTTTCGCAAATCAAAACGCGGCTATGATGTTCACGTGCCGGTCTCCTGATCAGAATGATCGAACCGACGAATGCGATCGGAAGCGAAGGCGAAGGACGGGGCGAACAGGGGTCCCGGCCGGTTGGAGTAGACTTGCGGAATCGCCGAAGACGCTCTTGGACCAAAATGGACGAACGGCTCAACATCAGATTTTGTAATTCCAGATCTTGGCTAAGCATCAGGCTGTTATCTCAGGTGCTGGCGAACCTCGCCGATGTCAACGTCAGCGAGCCAGCGGTTCACGCAAATCAACTGTCCTGCGTGTTGCCAGGCGTCGTATCCACTAGCCATCACGAGAGAACGCTCCGTTAGTTCCTGCGGGCTCTGGTGAAGTAGGATGATTCGGTTCGCCCGATTCCGGTCGAGCCATGTGTCAAGTTGAAAGCTAATGGAGGAGTCACCCCAGCCGTACCCGGACATTACGATCTGGTCGCACTCTCGAAGCACCTCGTTAAAACGGAAGTGCACGTCCGCGTAAATCCCGCGCTGGTATGAGACGGTCTTATTGATGCCCGAAAGGAACGATGGTCGGCGAAACTGCGACCGGATTGGTAAGCCTCTGGCGTCCCTAGCATTCGCGGCGTCGGTGCCAAGCAGGAGTGCCGTTCGCGCACGGCCTTGGAAAAGGAACGAATACCAATTGATTGAGCCGTGGAGTTTAAGTATTCGGACGTGAGGGCCTTGGGTGTCGTAGGCGCCGTCTTCGCTCCAGCGGACATCCCCGTCCGGTGCGCCGAAACCATCAACGAAAGCGATCCCATTGGCGCTTAGATACTGCTCCACTAGGGTGTCATGGTTCAGCGTCACGATATGTAATCTCTCGATGCTTGGCTCAGTCGCAAGCTCCCGAATCAATTCAAATCCAACCACGTAATGCCGGCGAAGGGCGTTCGCAACCACCGTCTCGATAAAGATGGAGGCTTGTTGGCCTAGAGAGGCCAGGTCGCAGAGTCGGGCATCCAAACTTCCACCACGGAGCAAACCTCCGGCCTTGCGCTCAATGCTTTCCATGAACGGTGTTGTGAGGGAATTATCGGAGAGCCCGATGTTCCAAAGGCTGATTTGCTGGCAGAGGAAGAACAGGTCTTCGTACGTCGAACCGCTCCGGTAAATCGCACCGGAACTCTGGAAGCCACCCGCCACCGGGGAAATTCCGACACGGGCAATGTCTTCATTGTCGTGAGTGCGGAGCACCTCAAGCAGTTCACGAACGCGCTCGGTTACATCGCTTCCAGCTTCAATGTTGGTCGCGTTCATCCCAGGGCTGAAGACCCCCCTGCCGTCGTCAGTGTAGGAGTCCGTGAATAGCCGATTGGTCAACGACGCGGCAGTGGGCAAGCCAGACGGCACGGACACCCCAGCGCCAAGAAAGAGCACCACTTGCATACTTCAGTATTGACTGTTTGGTCCTTGGAGTTGCGGAAGGCAAAGAACGGCAAACTCCCGCGGCCTGCCTGCAGTGTTGAGGGGCTCGGGAAACCTGTGCGGTCCGTCCGTTATCGCGCATTATCGGTAGCTATTAGCAAGCAAGCCGCGTGACCCCAATCGTCGGCGGGTTTCATAAGAGTGGTCGGTATTCCGACCGGATCTTATTGGAGCGCAGAACGGTGAAATGACGATGGCTTTGCGCGCCATTTTTCATCCTGGCTTCGCCAACTTCCTCCTGTTGCGCTGAGATTGCACTGCCCGTGGGGTGCTTCATAGAGTCCCCCAAAAGGAGTATGATACTTCACGACGGAGACGCGTCAGCTTAGGCCCCGTTCCGGAAAGTATCCCGCCAATCCGCCGATTCCAGGAGATATATTTATGATTTCCACCGGCTCGTTTCGGCTCATTGTAGTCCTGCTCTTTGGTTGGTCGACAGGCCTGATACCCTCCAATGCGCATGGTCAGAGTTCGCTTCTTGGACGACCAGTTCTGTTCGTTCATGGCTGGTGCGGGGAGGAGAGCACGTGGGGCCCGATCCGGGCCGATGTGATCAAGGCTGTTGTCGCCGCCCAACCAACTCTCTATCAGGACGAGACATCATACGCGGTTTACTATGACCCCACAACCTCGACAGTTAGAAACTGGCCAGACGGCAGTTCCTTTCCACCATCGGGCGTCAAGACCCCGGCCCGCTTTTTTTCGATCAACTTCTACGATCTCATTCCCAGGACACCCACCAGCAGTCCGCAAATAAATAAATCTCTGGCCGCTTCGATTTCCATATTGAGTAAAGCGGATGAGCTTGCCAAAGTTATTGAAGCAATTACCGCTTTGACTCAGGTTAAGGACATTATCGTTGTAGCGCACAGTCAGGGAGGGCTTGTTGCACGCAGCTACATCGAAAACCTGGCTGTTCCGTTTGGGGGAGCCTCATCGTGCAGCGATGCGGATGGCTATTCTTGTTTAACTAACGTGAGCAACCGCAGGACAACTTATGATCACAATATTTCCAAGCTGATCACGTTGGACACCCCACACAGAGGGGTAGCCAGCGATCTAGTTAAGCTGGTCGTTTCGCTGGACCTGCCTCTCGCCTGCTTCAGCGAGAACACCCTCAACCGTCGTGAATTGAGCGCGTCCAGCAGAGTCATCGCCGAATTGACAGCTAATATCTCAAGCCCTACGGCCAAGCCTACCATTGCAGCTATACGGACTGGTGATTATCGACAAATCGGGGACGGCATTGTAACGCTTCCTGAGCAAAGCATCCGGGGCGTGGCTCCGGGAATTCCCGATTATTATGACGTTGACAATAGTCTGTCCGTGCTGGCCGCCCCTTCTTGTATCAGCCTCGACAACCCGCTCGGTGTGTTACACATGTTGGACTGTCTCGCCAGCAACTCAGAGACAAGGTCAATCATCAAGGCTGAAATCCTGGCCGCACTAACTGTTCCCGTCACACCTCCCGGGCCTACTATCGGACCCACATGGACTCAAAAACAACCGACAACTAGCCCATCACCGCGCGCTTGGCATTCGATGGCGTATGACGTGACGCGTGGGCAGGTCGTGCTTTTCGGGGGTTGGAATGGAACTGAAGTCCTCAACGATACGTGGGTTTGGGATGGAGACAGCTGGACACAAAGGAATCCGACGAGTAGTCCTCCGAAGCGGCATTATTTAGCGGCGATGGCGTACGACGTGGCGCGTGAGCAGGTGGTCTTATTTGGGGGTTCCGACGAGACCGGACACCTTACCAACGACACTTGGGTATGGGATGGGGCAAACTGGGCACAGAGACACCCGCTAGTTAGCCCAACGGCCCGCCGTGGCCATGCAATGGCATACGATGCAGACCGCGCAGAGCTGGTACTGTTTGGGGGCGACGGGAGTGACGCGACTGGCAGCCGAGCGGATACATGGGTGTGGGACGGAACGAACTGGACACAGAAGCGGCCTTTGAACACCCCGCCCGACCACAGTCTGCATGCAATGGCGTACGATGCCTCTCGCCGTCAGGTAGTCCTGTATGGCGGCCAGATCGATGGCAACAGCCGAGCTGACACATGGGTCTGGGATGGCGCGAACTGGACGCAGAAACACCCGGCGAATAGCCCGCGTCCGCAGTTGTCCGATGCGATGGCCTACGACGCCGCCCGCGAGCAAATCGTCCTCGTTACAAACCCAGAGGCAGGCTCTCGCGTAGACACATGGGCTTGGGACGGCAGAGACTGGAGCAGAACGGTTTCATCCAGCAGTCCGCCGGCGCGCTCCGCACATTCAATGGTCTACGATGCAGCTCGCAATCAAGTGGTTTTGTTCGGCGGCGCAGGGACCCGTTACTACAATGACACCTGGGTCTGGGGCCTGGGTTCTGCTTCGCTAGTGCCGACCATCAGCGGCGGCATCGCAAACGCGGCAGACTACAGGGACCTCTCACCTGGAGCACTAGCGTTCATGTTCGGAGATAATTTCGCCGGTCAGGCTGTCATCGGAACTGGCTCGCCCTTGCCTTTTACCCTCGGTGGAGTTTCCGTTTCCATAAATGGCCGCCTTGCCCCTCTGTTGTATGCGGACCAACACCAAATCAACTTCCAAGTGCCATGGGAAACCACCGTTGGAACAGCCAGCGTGATGGTGTCAGTCAATAACGTGAACAGCAACACGGTCGCGGTTCCCATGGTGACGGCACATCCGGGCATTTACTTTCTGGCGGGCAGTCCGTGGATTCAGGATAATCCGGCAGCGATTCAGAATTCCGACTACACGCTGAACAGCCCAAGCAACCCGGCCCGAGCCGGCACAAGTATAATCGTTTACCTGACCGGCGGTGGGCCGGTCAGTCCTCGTGTTTCCAGCGGCGCTCCATCGCCCGCGAGTCCGCTGGCTGCGTTGACATTGACGTACAGTGCGACCCTGTGGCCGGTGGAACTAACGCCAGGTCCGACAGGCGTGGCCTTCGCCGGACTCACGCCCGGAGGTGTGGGGCTGGTGCAGATGAACATCGTAGTTCCGCCCAGTCTCCCGACGGGCACCTACCCGTTCTACCTAACCGTTAACGGACAAACCAGCAACCTCGCCAAGGTTAGCGTGATCGCGACCGCTTCGTCGGCCGCGCCCTGTGCCCCATACCCACTGCAGTTCGTTCCATTCGTATCCGTTGCCTACGTCTCGGCTCCGAACAGCGTCGGTGATCGGTTGTTGGTAGGGAACATGTCCCTTACGTCTGGAGGAGACCCCGGTTTCAACAGCAGTTTTGAGGAGTTTCAGGCGCTGCCTTTGCCACCGATCAAGAACCTACAGTACTGCGGCACCGTAACGCTCGCTACCGGCTATTCTGTCGTCGCATACGTACCAACTGCGGCAGAGAAATTGGGGGACTTCGCTGGGTTTTCAGGGCTCCTACTTGATCCGCTTGCCGGCAATGTCCCGTTCCCTGGTGGAATCATCCCGTTCAGCCGCTTTCCGTTCATGGCATGGCGCATCGCTCCGGCAGGGGCGCCGGTTCCTCATCAGTAGGCGCACGCTGCGCAGCCGCTTGGTGAAATGCCAGTCGACCGAGCGAGATCCAGGCCAGAATCAAAGACAGCGATTCGCGCGGTCACGCGCTAATTGGCTCGCGTAGGTGCCGTCATCGAAATGAAGGTCGCGGACTATTACATCCAGAAGCCGCCGACCGGATTCGGTTCCCCGAAGGGATCGATGAAGCGGAGGCTATTTTGAAATCCGACAGTCCGAGGAGCGCCGACGTTAAGGGCTATTATCGGTAGGCATCTGCCCGGGTCTCCGGGCCGCCTGAAAGGCAGATCCGCACAACGGCGACTTCCCGATCACATGGATTACTTCCAGGATTCCCAACTTCACAACCGGAGTCAACAAGCCCCCGTCTGGAGACGGTTCAACTTGACGCGATGCTGGATTGCGTTGGAGACCTGCTGAACCGTCGAACCCCATAATGGGTTGGTATTCTATGCTCAATGCACACCGATCCCGAAATCCCAATCAAGGATTGGCCGGACTTCGTAAAGTGCCTATTGGAGTTTGATCACGACGATTTAGCATGCCGCGGCGAACCACGGAAATACTGCGAAATGAAGCCGCAGCTCGATCGATTGATACTCGGCAAGAACCTTAGTCAGCGACTGGGGATTGAGCGCGATGTATGCCAGCGCTTTAGAGAGCACGCTCCCGTTCATCTCAACGCGTTTGAACGAGAGTATTTGAAGACGCCTTGGTTGCAACTGGTCGTGATGCAGCACTACGCAGCTCCGACCAGGCTTCTCGATTGGACCAAATCTCCGTGGGTGGCTGCGTTCTTCGCTGCCTCGGCGGAGCCGAAGGAGGATGGATACGTATATGTCTTTCGTAGAAATCCAATGGAGAAGATGATCAACGATCGTTTTCCCAAGGATCTCAGCAGCTTGGTGCATGGACGTCCAACCGGCGGTAAATTCACCACACCGGTCTGGGATGAAGCAGATGCCAACGAGGATCTCTTCTACGAAGACCGCGTTAAGGATCTTGATCTGTGGGTCGCAACCTTCTACAGTCGAAAGACCCATTTCCCACGGCTGGTCGCCCAACAGGGAATATTTACCTTCGCAAGCAAGCCGGACACCGACCACTGGGATCGAATCTGCGAACAGACAATGACAAGCGAACGGAGAACATTCAAAATCTGTGCCAGTGCAAAAGCAAGAGTTCTGCGCGGTCTTAATATTGCGGGGCTAAATGGCGCAACTTTGTTTCCCGGCGTTGATGGAATTGGCAGGAGCTTGGAGGGGTTCATACAAACGCGGTACTTGACGTGAAATGCCGCTGCTGCTGATATTGATCCTGCCGGGAGCGCGGTCCCGTCTTCAGCATTATCTACCAATATCGGAAACAATTGTGGACGTCTAGGACGCGAGGTACACGTATGCGCGCTGGCGTAGAGCAGAACAGACGGACGCTGCGCGCCCTGCCCCGGCAGTCTCCTCCGACGCCTTTATCGCTTCGAACGGTGCGTCGCGCTAAACACAAATCGCGGTTGGTCTCGTTCTACGGCACGAATCAGGAACTGTTCCCCTTCTTCTCGGTACACGCGCGGTCTCGCCAAGTCAGCGTGTAAGCGACCGACAGATCGGATTGGCTTCTCGAACCTTTCGCGCAAAACGATCTGGGGGTCCTCCGGATACAGGTCCGGGCTGGGTACGTCTACGGTAATTTCGCGCCTGATGCTTACCGGCACCTCGCGAAGCAACTCGTCCCCGGACATCTGGGGCCCACGCAAGTAACGAACAGCGTCGGCACGGTTGACAGGTGGGAGCCCTGGAATAGCCGCGGGCTCGAACAACACTCGATTGCGAACCGCAGGGCGACTCTGCCGAGGACCTGAATGGTAAACATACGGCGAGCGACTACCACGGTTGTCCAGTCGCATCGCGACTTCACGGTCGGCAGATGGAACGTCAGGAAAGCCAGACACCCGCTGAATCCTCGGGGCATGCATGTTCAGAATGGCGCTATCAACTTGACGTTCCTGCACACGAGCGTCGGCTTTCGTGTTTACCATCGTCACGCCGCCTTCGAAATAAATCGGTGTTGCCGAAGGACGGCCAGCGTGAAGCAGAGTTCCCGGCGGATACAAGTACAGGTCAACCCGGCGGGAATGAATGAATTCCTCCGCAATCTCTCCCTCAGGGCCAACATAGAGACGTAGCTGAGGGCTTGTCGCGAGCCCCTCAGGATCCTCCGCATGGATCACAATTGCCGGGTACCGGTCAAAATCGTCAAAGTCGTCGCCCGAATCGGGCGGTGGTCCTGGATGTAACGCGCGTTGAATGGCTAGATACGCATCGACCTGATCCAGATCGAATGGCTCTGCCTCCGCAACGCAGGCGTCGATGTGCGATCGGAGATCCAGCGCAAACGAGTCGCACGTTCGACAAGACACTTCGACGGTTGCCTCCAGATTCAAGCCGTCAAGAGCCGCAAACGTCCAATTGTGACTCCCAACGAACCCCGTGAACGCCCCATCTTGACCCTCGATGGCGATTGCCTTCGAGTGCATCTGGTACGTGTCGCCGGACTTTTCGTGCGGAGAGTCACCCGCCAAATGAATCCAAATCGCGTTCGGCCAGCGCGTCGCCAACTCCGCGACGGCCCTGATGTTTGTCGGCCACCGCACACTCGTCACGATTCGGACGTCGCAGCGAGACGTATTAATCTCGCGATGAGCGAGGTCCACTCCGGCTCGAGTTACGAACGCGACTGCGGCGTCAACGCGTCGCGCGGTCGCCAGTGCTCCGACGATGTGATGCCTGATCGGATGATGCGGTACCGACGAGTGCAACTTGGTGTGCAAGGTGTTCACCTACGTCGAAACGATCGTTGCCAATTCTTTTCGGCAAAGCGCCATCTGGAAGAGGTCGCTGCGCGGCTTCATTCCAACGCCGTTTCAAATCTTGAGTCTCAGGAATCTCGCACTCATCCTATGCTCAGCCATGCGGCTCGCGACATTCGTCTGTCTGACGTCGCTGCGCCTCCTATATGATCGCGTTCGGGTATGCGGCACCCGATAGCATTCCTCGACCTTACAAACGTCACAGGACAGGAGACCCGAACGTTCCGGAGGTCCAAGATTAGCACGCTGCAGATCGACAGGTGAAAGGTAGCTGGGGTTCCCTCGGTAGCCGTGGGTCCCTCGTGAACGCCACCACGATCGCTTGCGCATGTTGGGTTTTGGAGTGATTCGGGGACAGACGGAATTCGGGTTTAGCAGAAGCGATATTCGCTATTATCGGCAGCTAGCTCGGGCTCCAGAGAGGGAGACCGGTCGCGCATCCGGCGGCCGCCGTCTCGGAGGTCGCGGACAACCCATCAATTAGCATGACCTGAGCGGTATTGCATCGAAGACGGTCCCGCGGCGCGAGCTTCCCACAACTGCGTCTCGGGCCCTGCGCCTGTCCCCTTTGGGGGGCCTGATAGCGCCAAGGTCGGTGCCTAGTGCCGCGCGACCAGTAGGCGATATAGAATTGTCGTGGTGCGTGAAACCGTCCAGCTCTTGCGTCTCGTCGTGGCTTCACCGGGTGATGTGGTCACAGAGAGGACTGCTGTCGAGAGCGTCGCTGCCGAACTGAACCGAACGATTGCGGCGGACCGCATGATGCATCTGGAGGTTGTACGCTGGGAGACCGACGCGTATCCTGGATTTCACGTCGACGGACCTCAGGGAATATGTGACCGAGTCCTGGAAATTGAGGAATGCGACGTATTGGTGGGTATCTTCTGGACAAGATTCGGCAAACCAACACCCGACGGCATGACGGGAACAGAACACGAGATCAACAAGGCTCTTTCGACCTGGCAGAAACGGCGTAAGCCCCACGTGATGGTGTTCTTCAACATGGCATCTCCAAATCCGAGTCTGCGCTCTGCGGCCGAGCGACGTCAATGGGCGCTCGTCGCCGAGTATCGCGAAAAGTTCCCTGCGGAGGGTCTGTTCTGGGAGTATGAAGGCACTGCGCAGTTTGAGCGTGAGTTCCGACGCTGCATGGGTAATTATCTACGCCAGGAGTTTCCTGCGATTCAGGCAAAAGATCTCCATCCTAGCGATAACGCACTGCAGTCCTCGAACGCAGGTTCTGATTCCAGTGACGCTCCTGTGATGCTCCTGTTTGACAAGCGGATTCCCAAGCCACAAGTTCCGGAGATCCTGAAGCTGTTCGGAGACTTTGTACGGGCACTCGGGGGACTGGGTGTAGACGTGACGGAACTGAAGTTGGCGGCAGAACGTGAGAGTCGCGCAGGTCAAAAAAATGGCTGAGCAGAAACAGAGTGCGCGTCGCTGGATTGTTGCGGTGACGTCACTCTTTCCCGCCAACTGGTTCGGATCCACCGGCGAGCGATTCAGGAACTCGATCGAGGAAATTGCAGAGTTTTCATCCCGCCAACAGTTGCCTGCCATTAACGACGAAGCACCCGATCTGGCATGGAGGAAAATGGAGGGGATCGCACACCGCGAGCACGCGACGGCGCTCAAGGAGTTCGCTGAAGCTGAGAGTCGAAGAATTGAAATCGAACTAGAGCGTCGTTCGCTTAAGGCGGAAGTATCCCGCGCTCAGGCCGAGGCTCGTCTTGCTGAAATTCGTGCCTTGGAGGCGGAAATCGAGTTCGTGTCGAAACTGAAAGAGATCGGTGTCATCGTCGTGCGCAATGAGCACGGCGATTTGACGGTCCTACCCGCACCAGCAAATTACGACTACGATGCTTTGGCCGAACGGATCAGAAAAGAAGGGGCTTCCGACGGACCTTCGAGTGGATAGTGGACTCGAAGAAGGCACGGTAGCGGCAACGGCTCGACGCCAACTTCACGTGTAAGGCGCGTTGCTGGCAATTGGGTCGCTTGATCGTTCGGGTGGCCGATGCCCGTGGGCGCGGGCGTTAACAGCTATTATCGGTAGCTACTGAAATCGCCGTGCAACCATGCTTCCGGCGTCGGCATTGTCCTCGTCGTCTGGGAGGGCCGGTATGATCGCGAGGAGGCGCGGGACCAACCTGCTGCCATCAGTCGATTCGCGCCTCAAGCACTGCAGTGCGGGCTTTACTCGGGCGCTTCGCACAAAAGAAGAATCTCTTTCGCATTCTCATCCTCCGCGTTCAGTTCTTTGTCCCATTGTCCGGCGCGGACGTAATGTGACCAGACGACATTGAGCCCGGCCTTCATGCACATCGCTACGATGTCCGGCCGACGATACCGGCGGTCGCGTACGAGCAGCTGAACGGGGAGTTCCTGGCCCTTCTTGAACTGTTCCTTACGGTAAACGATGTCGGTGACTTCGTCGATCATGTAGTAGTCAGGATTGAAGACGTTGCCGGTTGCTTCCATGGTGTCGCTCGCCGGGAGTTCTAGCAGCCGATTCGGCTCCTTCTTAATGCTAAACAGATGGCGCGCCCGGCGGTATGTCAGATCGAGATTCATCACCGAAAGCAGCGCTCTTCCACCTGGCCGGAGGTGCTGCTTGATGGTCGTGAGGATGCGTTGGTTCTCCGACTCCTCGGCAAACGAGCCAATGACGTCGTAGAGGCAGAGGACCGTGTCGAAGGTCTTTCCGAGGGATACTTCGCGAGCGTCACCGACATCGAACTCTGCGTTCTCATTGTTCCGTGCTGCGGCTTTTCGCTCCTCGATTGCTTCGGGTAAATAATCTATCCCGGTGGCACGGATGCCATTCCGCGCCAGTTCGAAAACGTGCCGCCCGGTCCCACAACCAACGTCAAGGACCGTGCATCCGGAGCGGAGGTTGCACTCGCGCATTATGAATGCAACTTCCGCCGCGGTGTGTTGAGCCCAAGCGTGTGACGCGGCCAGTCGCATGCGCGAATAGGCGTACTTCGCCACAGAATCGCTCGTCGCCAGCATGTTCTCGATCTCTGCCTCGCCGAGCGAGAGTTCCGGCTGGTCTTTGAACGTGAACGCGAACCATTCCCAGCCTTCCGGGAGTGCGCCCAGCTTCCATGGTGTCTCTGGTTTGGTGACGTCCGTGAGCATATAAGGCAGTTCCGTGTGATCAATGAAGAATTCAGTATTCACCCGCGACTCCTCTTGATTCACGATGCTCTCCGTCGCAGAGTGCAGGTACGGCGTGTAAATGGATGCCAGACTGAGCAGTCCTTTGTGGTGACGCGCAATGCGCTGCGGGTCGCAGCGACGCCGGGTCGCCTTCTCCAGTGCGCGAACGGCAAAGGGATTAGCGGTGACGAGTCCCCATGCGAAATGGTCGGAGAAGTCCCAGATAGAGTACAACAGGCGCTTCCCGACGTCCCGGTGTCGGTGGTCAGCATGGACCACCAGCTGGGTTACCCAGGAGATGACACCCAGATCCGGCACTTTTGGCTGAACGGCGATCGCATATCCGACGACGCGCCCGTCCAGCGAAGCGCATGCTAGTCGCGACTCCGCGTGCGTGAGCCAGTGTTGGATTCGCGTAGCAGAGAGCCGAATCTTTCGGAAAGGGCTCGACGCGCGTGCACCCCATACACCGTAGTGTTCCGAATATAGAGCCGCGAGTTCTTGCCGTAACTCCTGCTGGACAAAACCACCCGGTATCCATCGATACTCGTACTGTGGGCCAACGATCAACGGTGTTCGTAAACATAGCGCACTTTGATCAGCGGGGACAAGAAGCGTTAAGAGTAAATATCGGTAGCTATTCCTGCGGTGTTCGCGCCGGGGATGCCGCCACACCACATCGTCGCCACCGTACCGTCATTAGGGCGTGTCTTCATCTTCATCATCGTCTCCGCTTGGGCCACTGTGTATCCAGGCCCGAACCGCCTGGATCGGAATGCATATGCCCGGCTCGCCTCTCGCATGGCGGTCAATTTGGTCAAACCAGTGTTCTTCCCATTGACGAGAGCCTGGCGGGAACCCGCTAGAATCGAAACCGCACGCTTCTTCGAGTCGCTTAACCCGCTTCAGGAGGGTACTCATCGAGCCACGCTCTCACACCAGCGGGCCAGCCGCTCTTTGACGTCAAGGAACGCCGCATCCGCCAGCGGCCCACTCTCAGGAACTCCACGTCCGTCGGCCCTGATCCTCTGGGCCATTGCCTCAATCCTCTCCTGGAGGATCTCCTTTGCGTTCCATCCTGGCCGGGCTGACATCCGCGACGCGAATCTAACCTCCAGGCGGCAGAGGCGGCTGGCGAGCGCCCTCATTGCGCCTCCTCAGTGCGTCCCGCCGGCAGATCTCTCATTTCTTGTTCAACCCCGAATTTGCCGCGGCCTCCAATGCCGCGACGCGCGCATCGATGTCCTCGATTTCGATCGACTTGGCCGAGTGACTCAGAACGCATTCGACCGCGCGCACTTTGACTGCAGGGGGCGTCGCTGCATCGGCCATGACTTTAAAGAGGATTGAAATGGCGGCGCCGGTGTTCTTTTGAAGGCGTGCTAGGCCCTGCTTGTAGGTGTCGCGGCGGGCCTTCAGGTAAGCCGCTTCAAAATCCGGCTCCTT
>Ga0207661_10000073_pt1 | contig 68550 bp, 57 predicted proteins | sample KBSC713LmetaG_FD_184337 | JGI IMG/M metagenome (GOLD analysis project Ga0207661, IMG submission 184337) | Corn rhizosphere microbial communities from Kellogg Biological Station, Michigan, USA - KBS C7.1-3L metaG (SPAdes) (version 2) | ecosystem: Host-associated > Plants > Roots > Rhizosphere ...
AGACGGACGGCTTCGACTTCTCCACTGTCCCGACGGCCTCGTCGCTCCTGCGATCTCACCTGACACTATAGAGGGTTTTCATCATCTTCGGTGGGCCGAAGGCCCATACCCAACAGACGGAACGTTTACCGGGTTTTCGGACGCCTGGCGGATTAACCTGCCGCGGCGGCCTTCATCTCCGAACGCGCCTTGGCGACGGCCGCCAGATACTGGCCGGCGCGCTGTTCGATCACGTCGAACTTCTGCGCCGCCACAAGCTTGCCGTCGACCAGCTCTCCGCCGACGCCGCAGGCCGACGCGCCCGCTTTCAGGAAGTCGCCAATAGTCTCCAGGTTCACTCCGCCGGTCGGGACCATTTCGATCTGGGGGAACGGTCCCTTGAGCGCCTTGATGTACTTGGCGCCGCCGACGTTGCCGCAGGGGAAGATCTTTACGGCATCCGCGCCGGCTTCCCACGCCGCGAGCACTTCCGTAGGAGTTAACGCGCCCGGACAGATCACTTTCGAGTAGCGCTTGGCCATTTCGATGGTCGCGACGCGCAGGCTCGGCGTGACGAAGAACTCCGCGCCGGCGAGCATGCAGGCGCGCGCCGTTTCCGGATCGAGCACCGTCCCTGCGCCGAGCACGAGTTTGTCGCCGAACTGGTCGGCGGCCTTTTCGAGCGCTTTGATCGCGCCTGGCACCGTCATCGTGATCTCGGCCGCGCGTATGCCGCCGCGGTACAACGCCGCGACGGTCTGGACCGCGCCTTCCGCGCTCGAGCAGCGCACCACGGGGACGATCCCGACTTCGGTAATAAACGACAGGATTTCTTTCGACGTCATTACCCTTACGCTATCACGCTGGGATTTCCAGGTGTTTCACGTGACTTCCCGGCGTTTCAAACGTCTGAACAACATTCGAGGGAAGTGAATGCCGCCCGATTTACCTAGTCCCGACACCATTCGCGCGGCGCTGGAGAGGATCGTTACCAGCCCGCAGCTCGAATCGTCCCCGAGCCTCTGCCGTTTCCTCCGCTACGTCGTCGTGGAAACGCTCGAAGGGCGCGGCGGCATGATCAAGGAATACTCGCTGGGCGCCGAAGTCTTCGGCCGCGGCGACGAGTTCGACCCGCGCATCGATCCGATCGTCCGTGTTCAGGCCCGTAACTTGCGCGCTCGCATGGCGCGCTATTATGCGGGACCCGGCGCGACCGAGTCCGTCATCATCGATCTACCGAAGCGCACGTACGTCCCGGTATTTACCGCGCGCGAGGCCGCGCCTGTGGAAGCGCTGGCCATCGAAGCCGCGCCCGAGGCTGCCTCGGCCGCCGAACCCGAGCCGGCTCCTGCAGCGGAAGCTGTGACCGCCCAAGCGCCGAAGCGCGGGCGTCCGCCCGCCCAAATGGTCGCCGCCGCGATGCTGGTAGCAGTCGTGGGCGGCGCGCTGACGTTCCCGATGCGTCCGGCGCGCGCGCACTCGCCCGGACCAGCCGCCCAGGAACAATACATTCGCGGACGCTTCCTGCTGGATCGTCATGTGGAAACCGCCCTGCGCGAGAGCGTCTCGTGCTTCGAGCGCGCGATTGCGGCCGACGACCGCTTCGCCGCCGCTTGGGCCGGGCTCGCCGATGCTTACAATCTCCTGGCTCAGAACGGCTTCATGGCGCCCCCCGAGGGCATGGAGAAGGCTCGAACCGCCGCGCGGAAGGCGATCGAGCTGGAGCCCCGGTTGGCCGAGGGACACGTGGCGCTCGCGGCCGTAATCGAAGCCTACGACTGGAAGTGGCAATCCGCCGAACAGGAGTACCGGCGCGCGATCGACCTGAACCCCGGCCTCTCCGCCGCCCACCTCTGGTACGGAATGTTTCTCCGCGATCAGGGCCGCCTGGACGAAGCGATGCCCGAACTCCGCCTGGCCGCGCAACTCTCGCCGGTGTCGGAGCTGACCAGCATCAACCTCGCGTATGGGCTGATGGAGACGGGCAATTACAGCTCCGCGCTCGACCAGGCAGAATTGGCTGCGCAGTTAAATCCGAACTCGGTCTCGACGCAGTTATTGCTGGCGAATATCTATCGCTGTCTGGCGCGCAAGAACGAAGCTCTCGAAGCGCTCGCCAGGGCGGAACAGGCAGCCGGCGACAATCCCCACGGGCTGTCGGCCCTGGCCGGAGCGTACTCGCGGTATGGCCGCAACGACAAAAGCGTCCTGCTGCAACGGCGCTTGGAGGAACTCTCGCGACAGCGGTATGTGTCGCCGTTCGACCTCGCGAATGTGTCGTTGCTGCTGGGCGATGAGGACCGCGCGCTGCAGCTTTACGAAGAGGCATACAAGCAGCGATCGAGCGGCATGATCTACCTGCGCACCAAAGACTTCGCGAATATGCGCCAGCGGGAGCAGTTTCAACAACTGGTCCACCGCATGCACTTCGCGGGGTGAAAAAGGAAAAAGGGGACAGACGCATTTATTGGCCGGCTAACTCCCGCCCGCCGCTTGGTGCGGCGGGATAAATGCGTCTGTCCCCTTTTTCGCTCTTTTTCGCTCCCCCGCGCTATGCTATTGATTTGACGCCCCCAGCAGACGAACAGCAAAAGCCCGCGCCGCGTGTTTCCGTGGTCGTGGTCTCGCACGATCGAGTGGATTGGCTGCGCCGCTGCCTCGCGTCGATCGAGAACAGCGCCGGCCGCGAACGTTACCAGGTCATCGTCGTCGAGAACGGGTCGCAGGACGGCTCCGCTCAGCTCGACCTCGACTTCCCCAACGCCCAGTGGATTCGCCTGCCCAAGAACTTCGGCCTCACCAAGGCGTGGAATCTCGGCTGGCGCGCCGCCGACGCGGAATTCGTCCTCTTCCTGCATTGCGACACGGAGGTCGAGCCCGGCGCCATCGCGCGCATGGCCGACGTTCTGGACGCGAATTCCGACACCGTCGCGGTCTGCCCGTTGCTGGTCGGCGAGGACGGGCGCCCCGCCCCGCAGCTCGGGTCGTTTCCTCCCGACGCGCTCTGGCGGCCGGCCGATCCCACTAGCGATGCGCCGTTCGCCGTCGATTATCCCCGTGGCGCGGCCCTCATGATTCGGGTGCACTACGTCAAGGCAATCCGGCAGATTGACGAGCATTACGGACAGTTCGGCGCGGATGCCGATCTGGCCGCCCAGATCAAACGAGCCAATCGCAAGATCCTACTGGTTCCCGACGCCCGCGTTCGACACGAGGGCCGGACCGGAGAGTACACCTCGCAAGAGCGCGCCGACCTGCAGATCGCGCGCGCCGTGTTCCTCGGCAAGTATCGCGGCTTCGGCGCCGGACTGCAGGCGAAGATCGCCGCCATCTTCGGAGCGCTCTTCGGTTTCCGTTTCGGAGAGTTGATCGCCCTCGCCGGCGGGCAGAAGATCGACGGCACGAAGTAAACCTCGCCGCCTTGCCGGAGAATCCGAGCGGATGTCCGGATTCCCCGGCAAGAGCGCCGCGGATTACTTCCGCGCCTTGCGACGACGCAGCGCCAGAACGCCGCCCGCCGCAGTGACGAGCAGCCAGATCGCCGAGGGCTCCGGAACGCCGGAGACGCTCTGAGTTACGATCGCCTGCCCGTCAGTAGTGGTCGCATTCAACAGGTAGCCGTCCTGATCGACGGTCCCCGATGCGGCGACCGCCAGTGTGAGGGAAGAGGTCCCCGCCGCCAGCGCATCGAACGTCAGCGTCGCCAGCGAGAAACTGGAGCCCGCGAACGTCTGCCTGCTGAGCAGCGCCGCCGGGCTGAGGAGCGATACCTCTACGATTTCCAGCGTCCCTGCGAAGAAGGAATTCATCTGCATGGCTTCGAACGGAGGGTTTCCGAGGCGGTTGGTATAGGCGATCAGGCTGGGCGCGACGATAGCCGGCGCATAGCCGATCGTGATGTCGTAGCCGCCCAGCGCCGAGACTCCGCTGGTCAACCCGCTGACCAGGAGGTCGTAGCTGAACGTGCCGCCGACATTGACAGTCTGCGTCGTCGGGTTGAGGCTGAAGTTGATATCCGCCCGCGCGACCGGCGCCAGCAGTGTGGCCGCGATGACGGCGGCCTGCAGCAAAGCGTTCTTGATTGTCATAAGGTTCTCCTTTATTGAGCGCAATTCAGCTTCGTGCACGCGAGCGTGCACTTGCGGACGTCGGTGAGGCTCACGAGGCCGTCGAAATCGGCGTCGCGGACATCGCCCGGCAGCACCAGCGTGTTGCGAGCCAAAGTAATCGCCTGGATGTCGACAATATCGACCTTCCCGTTGTTATCGACGTCGCACAGCAAGCCGCTCCAGAGCTTCGTGACCGTGTTGGACGGCGCTGGGAACGACGGCGGCAGCAGCGTAGCCGCCTGCAGGTAATCGAGCCCGCCGACGTAACTGGGGTAGGACACCGTGACACTACCGTCGGCTCCCGTGATCCCCGTCATCGCCAAACCCGTGTTCGGCCCTGCGATCACGTTGACCACGACAGGTTCGCCCGGCGCCGGCGTATTCGGCGGCTGGAAGGCCCTGACTGTCACAAAATGCCGCCCATTGACCGGGTTCGTCGCCGCCCCCGGCGAGAGGTATAGCGTGGGAACGCTGATGATCTCCCATACCTTCTGGACCCAGTTGGAGTACTGTATTCCGCCGGCATTGATCGAGGCCCGGATGGCGTCCGTCCCGGGCACTGGGCTGCTGTACGTGAGTTGAGCGATCCCGGAGGCGTTAGTCGATACAGTGCCCAGGATTCGCGGATTCGGACCGGCGACCACTTCGAACGTCACTGGGCCTACGACCGCCGCGCCCATATTGTTCAGGACGCGCGCCGTCAGGGTGTGGAGCGACCCTGTCGGGTTTCGCACCCCATCCGGAGTGAGCGTGATCGTGACCGTGACCGGGTTGGCGCCCTTCCACGTGCGCGTGACCAGGTTGGACTCCTGTTCGCTACCGCTGCTGTTGATGAACGATCCTTCGATCGTATCCACGCCGGCGAGCGTGCTCGAGTACGTCCAGGTGGCGACGCCGGCGAGATTGGTCACCGCGGAGCCGGTCTTACCGAGATTCGGCCCCGAGATCACTTCGAACTCGACGGTACGCCCTACGACCGGGTCCCCGTGCAGGGATTGGACGGTCGCCGTAACGCTCTGCGAGCCGCCGACGGACACCTGTCCCGTAGCCGGGGACAGCAGGATGCCTTCGCCGACGACAGCGGTATTCGCGCCGAGAACGATCGCGGCAAAGTACACGTTGTCGTCATTCGAGGGATTGTGCGTGTTGACGGTGAACGAGGTCGCGCCATTGGCGACGAAGGGCAGCAGATTGTAGAGTTCGTCGTCATAGCGCGGGCTATTGGCGCCGCCGTTTGCGTACGGGTCCGGCGGATTGGCGTTCGAATCGCCGATGCCGCCGACCGTGATCAACGCGCCATTGTCTGCTACACCGTCGTCCTGGCCGCCGGCGGAAGACGAGATGCGAACGCCGTTCACGCCGAGTTCCAGAATGCTGTATTGACTCCAGTTGCCCGCCGCCTGATAGCCGTAGCTGATGCCCAGCGACATGTCGAGGACGGTAAGCGGATTCGTCTTGTCGATCGGATGTGCCAAAGTGACGGTAAAACTGTCACCCAACACCTGCTGTGCCCCGTACATCAGCGTGATCGTGGTGTCGGGAGCGGTAGGGTCGTCCCAGATCACTGCCAGGATTTCGCCGTCGACCCCGTAAGGGGCGCTCTCGACGACATGGAATGTGGTGATTCCCGGCGGCGCGGCGTTCAGCTTCGGACGCACGATATCGGTGACGACACCCCAGAAGTTGTAACTGTTGATGGAATTGGCGATCGACATGGCGGGATCCCAGGCGACGCCTAAGCCATCGATCGTAATCCCCCCGTTCGGGATCCAGTAGCCGGTAAAGCCAGTGGTCGCGGCCGCCATATAGGCGACGCGGACGGTTGCCGCCGCGGACGGTTTGTTGACCCGGATGTCCGCTCCGGCGGCGTTGTTGGTTCCAACCGCGTCCAGCGACAGGCGAACCTTGCCGGATACGGTAACGACGGGTGAGAGTGACGCGAACGAAGGCGCGGCTGCAACGAGAAGCGTAGCAACCGCACCCAAGAGCTTCCGCATTTGGTCTTCTCCTTTGGCGAAATGCCGTCCAGTTGGCAATTCGAACACCGCTTCGTAAGTCGCTGATCTTAAAGCACTACGCTTGACGGAATAGTGCCAGACTTGAGCATCCTTTGCCCAAGATTCGGATTCCAGGCGAGACTGCGGCCGGGCGGCCTTTGGCCGCCGCGATAACAATTCCCTGCTTACTTTTGGGGATCTGGTGTCAGGTCGAAGCCGGGGATAACATTAACCCCATATGGAAGCAGCTCTTTGGGTCCTCCTCCCCGGATTCGTGGCAATCGCTTCCGCGATGCTGGCGTGGTTCATCATGCAATCCCGCATGGAGGTCAAACTCGCCGAGCAGCGCGAAACGCTCTCCGAATTGAAGGGACAACTGAAAGCCGAACGGGAAGCCATGACGGGGACTCTACAGACGGCCATCCGGGCCGCCGAAGAGACCGCCAAGCGTCAGGCGTTCGACACCTTCCTGGGCGAGCTCAAGGTCGAGCAGCGGCACTACACGCGCGAAAATCGCATGCTCATGAACAGCCGCAAGAGCCTGGTCCTGCAGGAGCGCATGTACTTCCGCAACATCCCGCTCTCCGACTGGATCGAGCACGAGATCACGCTCGACGACGCCGCCGACGTCGACCGTTTGGTGCAGGACATGACGGTCTTCGACAAGGCTGTGGTCAGCATCGCCGAAATCCCGCGCCGGAAGCAGCTTGCCTGAGCCGCATTAGGCGATATTAATCTGAAAACAATCGGACTTGGGGAACTCCGCCCCCCACTGCAAGCGTCCCTAGCAGTAAGATGAATTCCATGCACCGATTCCGTATTTTCGCGATTTCGGCGGGACTCGCCGTGTCCACCGTGGCGCTTCCCGCAGCCGACAAAGGGGATGCCGCCAAGGGCAAGGAAGTCTTCGAACAGTGCAGCGTCTGCCACAATGCCGACAGCACTGAGAAGAAGATGGGCCCCGGCCTGAAAGGTCTCTTCAAGAAGGACAAACTGGCCAACGGCAAGAAGCCCTCCGACGCCACCGTCCGCGCGAAGATCGACGAGGGCGGGAATGGAATGCCGGCCTACAAGGACATGCTGAGCGACGAAGAGAAAGACAACCTCGTCGCCTACCTCAAGACCCTCTAAGACCTCGTTGAAAAAGGGGACAGCCGTAATTTCGCGCCGTTTGCGAAATTGGGACTGTCCCCTTTTTCAGCTCCGGACCCTCTAAAGACACAAACTCCCTTGTGGCCGGATCGCCTGTGCGTCCCGGCCCCAAGGGAGCGATGTTCCTCGATTACTTCAGGACTTCCAGCGCCTTCTTCACCACCGGATCGTCTTCGACCGCCTTCTTCTGCTGGGTCTGCTGCTGTTCCGGCGTGATGATCGGCTCGCCGTTGTCGTCGTAGTCGATCTGCGCTTCCTGCTCCGCGACCGCCGTGGCCGGCGTCACGCCGTCCGCGATCGACTTGCCATCCGGCGAGTAGTATTTCGCGACCGAGAGGATGATCGCGCTGCCGTCATCCATGGTGATCGCCTTGCGCTGCGCCGCGTCCCCGTAGGTGCGCTCGCCGACCACTTTGCCGCGCTTGTTATCCTGCACCGCCGCCGCGAGAATCTCCGCCGCGCTCGCCGTTCCGCGATTCGTGAGGACCGCGAGAGGCAGAGTCGTAACCGCCTTCGCCGGGTCGGCGTCGAAGTTCTGGCGCGGAACCCGCTGGCCCTGAAGGTACGTGATGCGGCCCTTGTTCACGAACAGGTTCGCGAGCGCGATGCCGTCCTCCGGCGTCCCGATCGAGCAGCCGCGAACGTCAAGCACCAGTTTCTGCGCGCCGTCCTTCTGCAGTTTCTGCACCGCCGCCGAGATGTCCTTCACGAGAGCGCCGGAGAGAGCGTCGACGTTGATGTACCCGACCTGGTCCGGCAGCATCTTGCTCTCGATCGGCGGCAGCGACAGCACCGCGCGAGTCAGCTTCATCGTCTGCGGTTCCGGACGGCGGACGCGGACCACACTGAGGTCGACCGTGCTGCCGTTCTCGCCCTGCAGGAGCATGCTCGCGTATGCCAACGGCATGTCTCGGGTGCTGATGCCCTTGATCGACTCGATCATGTCAAAGGTCGACAGGCCCGCCTTCGCGGCCGGGGAGTTCGGCACCACTCCCACCACTCCGACGTATCCCGACTTCTTGGAGAGGATCAGGCCGACGTCGGGGCGCTTGGCGTCCTTGTTCTTCAGGTAGTCGCGATATTGCTCCGGATTCAGGTAGCTCGCAAAGGGGTCGACCGCTTCGAGCAGGCCGTTGAGCGCGCCGAGCGTGACACTCTTCATGTCCGGCTCTTCGACGTAGTCGCTCTTGATGTGCTGCACGACGTCGGTGAAGACGCCGATGTGCTTGAAGGTGTCGTCCTGGGACGAGGCGCCCTTGCTCAGCCCCCATCCGACCAGAAGGAGAAGCGTGAGAAACGTTGACGAACTCACGACCAGGTATTTCAAACGGCTGCTCATAGCGATTGGAAAGCTCCGGAGGCCTTTGAAGCCATTATACAGGCGTATGGCTAAGGCGTCCCCTGCTGATTGGACGCGTGCCCGCCCGTTTCGGTTCTGTTATTTCCAGCCCATCCGCTCGCGCAGACCGGCGATGTGCGCCTCGTGATGGCGGCTGTGCCAGGCGTACAACGCGAGGTTGGTGTTCAGGTCCATCAAGCCGTTTTCGGGATGGCGAAACGTGCGGGCAAACTCGGCGTCGGAGAGGCTGCGCAGCATCACCACCATCCGGTGGTGAAGGCACGACAGGAGGCATAGCGACGGTTCCACCGGCATCTCGGCGTCCGCGATGAGCGCCCATTTGGCCTCGTCGTACGGTTTGACGATCGGCTCATCCTCGGTGAGCGCGAGGCGAAACCGGATGAACGAGTTCATGTGACTGTCCGCGACGTGATGGCAGACCTGCCGGATGGTCCAGCCACCGTCGCGATACGGCGTGTCGAGCTGTTCCTCAGAGAGTCCGCGTACGGCGTCGCGGAAACGATCGGGAGCGGCCGCGAGGGTATCGATGTATCCGCTTCGCTGCTCCGCGGTGATGGAGGCGGGACGCTGGAATTTGCCAATCGGGAAACGCAGATCCATGTTGGAAAGGATACCAACGGGAGCACACAAACAGAGCCGCGCACGCAAGTAAGCGGTTGCCTCTTCTTACGCTGGATTCTCGTCGCCGCGACACGGCGGTCCGCTTACTGTCGTGCGCGGCTCTGTCTCACCCCAGCAGCAACTCGGCGAGCTCTTCCATGCGGTCGACCAGGATCTCCGGGGCTGGGTCGGCCAGCGTCTCCGGCTGGAACCCGTATGTCACGCCGCAGCACCGGACCCGGGCATTGCGCGCCGTGTTCACATCTACCGAGCTGTCGCCGACCATCAGAGTCTGCTCGCGACCGACGCCCGCCTCCGCCATCAGCGTCTCGATCCCGATCGGATTCGGCTTCTTGAACTCGAAGCTGTTGCCGCCGTAGACCTGGAAGAAGTGTCCGCCGACGCCGAGCCCCTCCACGATATGCCGCGTCATGCGCACCGGCTTATTCGTGAGGACCGCCAGCCGCTTGCCGGCATCGCGGAACCGGTCGAGCGCCTCTTTCACCCCGGGATAAAGAGTGGTGAAGTCGAGATCGTGGGCGCCGTAGTATTCGAGAAAGTACTCGAGAGCTTCCTGCACCTGCGCCTCGGTCGCGGTATCGCCGAGCGCGCGGCGGATCAACACGGGGGCGCCGTTGCCGACGTAGCTGTACACCCGCTCGTTAGAAAGCGCCTCCATTCCCATATGACGGCGCGTAGCGTTTACCGCGTTCGCGAGGTCGAGCCGGGAGTCGATGAGGGTGCCGTCGAGATCGAAGATCAGAAGGTCCATGACTGCGGACTACGCGCGCTTCCGCTTGCGCGATGCCGTGACCGGCGTCACGGGTTTGCGTCGCGGGGCCCGGCCGTTGCCGATGCCGTACTCCTGCATCTTGCGTTGCAGGGTGTTGCGGTGGATGCCGAGCTGCTTGCTGGCGGCGCACTGGTTCCCGGCTGTCTGGTCGAGAGCGCGCTGGATCATGCTCCGCTCCAGGATCTCGATGGCCTCCTGCAGAAACACGTTCCCGTGCAGGAGGTGCTCGATCAGCCCGTCAAATTTTTCTTTCATCGTGTCTCTTTTCCGCGCCGGGTAGCTTGCGAACGCTGTCATCGAGCGTCTTGTCCCAGACCGATTTGACCTGGCCGTACGTCTTGCGGAAGCCCTCCCGCACCTCGTGCGGAGCGATCGACGCCACCAGCTTGGCTGCGTCGATCACATACGGAGCCGTCCGCGAGCGCACCACCGAGTCCGGGGGGCGGCCGCTGGGAGAAAACGCCATCATTCCGAGGATCAATGCCACTGCGATCAGCACTCCACGGGCCAGGCCGAACCCTGCGCCCAGAATGTGATCGAAAATCGAGAGTCCGGTAACCCGGAGGAACTTGCCGACGATGGCGCCGACAACAGCGCCTAAGACTAGCACGCCGCAGAACACCAGCAGGAAGCCCGCGAAGTGCGCCGCGGCCGTCGAGCTCAGGTACGGGGCGAACAACGTGCCCGCCGTGCCGTAGAACCAGCTTCCCAGCAACAGCGCCAGCACGACCGCGACCAGGCCGATCACTTCGCGCGAGAAGCCCTTCCGAAAGCTCGTGAACACCGACGCTGCCAGGATCACCAGCAGCACCACGTCGAGCCAGTTCATAGCTCGTGGCCGGTGATGACGCTATAGGCTTGCCGGTATTTTTCACCGGTCTTGGCCGCGACCTCGGCGGGTAACGGCGGCGCCGGCGGCTGCTTGTTCCAACGGATCGATTCCAGGTAATCGCGCACGTACTGCTTGTCGAAGGAGAACTGCGCGCCGCCCGGCTTGTACGTCTCCGCGGGCCAGAAGCGCGACGAATCGGGCGTCAGGACCTCGTCGCCGAGCACCAGCTCGTCGCCGACGAAGCCGAACTCGAACTTCGTGTCGGCGATGATGATGCCCTTCGTCTCGGCGTACCGCGCCGCGCGCGAGTAGATCTCGAGCGTCAAATCCCGCAGCCGATTGGCCAGCTCCGCGCCGATCAGCGACACGACGTGCTCGAACGAGACATTCTCGTCGTGGCCCGTCTGCGCCTTTGTCGCCGGCGTGAAGATCGGCTCGGGCAGCTTGTCGCTCTCGCGCAGGCCGGTGGGCAGCTTGATTCCGCACACCGTGCCCTGCTGCTGGTACTCCTTCCAGCCGGAGCCGGAGATGTACCCGCGCGCGACGCACTCGATCTCGATCATCTTCGCGCGCTTGACGAGCATGGAACGGCCTTCGAGCTGATCGCGGAACTGCGCAAGCTCGGCCGGATACTCGTCGACGTTCGCCGTCAGGAAATGCGTCGGCGTCACGTCGCGCAGAAAATCGAACCAGAAGATCGAGAGCTGCGTGAGGACGCGCCCTTTATCGGGAATGCCGGTCGCCAGGATGTAGTCGAAGGCGGAGATGCGATCGGTAGCGACGATCAGCAGGTTTTCACCGACGGTATAAACGTCACGGACTTTGCCGCGGCCGTAGCGCTCGACGCCGGTCAGATCCGTTTCCAGGATCACGGGGGGGCTGGTGAAGTTCACAGTATCTTTCGGCTTCAATCGGGGGAGTAAATCAAAATCATACCCCGTCGAGAAATTTTGTCAATGCTCACGAACGGGAGATTTGAAATCCCAGATCAGCGGGCGGTGCGAGACAGGATTTCCCGCGCCAAACGGTCGAGATCGGTGCGCGAATTCGCCCATTCCGACGCGGTCATTCCCTGTGGACGGCGCTCCTGTGTGAAACAGACCGGCAGCATCGCCTGTAGTTGCGCCGCTGCGCCCCGCGCGATCGCCGATTGTTCCCGCGTGGGCCGCGGCACCTTCTGAAAGTTCGTGGTGGCGAGGTAGAGCACCGATAGCGCCTGCATCGGATCTTCAAATGCCGCATTGGCGGGCTTGGCGATGATCGGCGCGCCGCTGTCCATCACCTTTACAGGAGCATTGAGTCCGTTGTAGGCCAGCATGTAGTAGTAGGCACGTTCGTCGGCGAAATCGGTCTCGTGAAAATGGTCCGCCCAATTATCGAGATCCGCGGCGGCCTTCTTGTAAGCGCGCGCGTCGAGCTCCTGCACGATCGTGTGGACGAGCGACTCCTCGGCGCTTCCCCGATATCGTTTGGGAGGCGGCGTAAAAGCGTGACGGTCGCGCTTGCTCGCGACGTTGGCTACGGGCGACGGCGCTGCCGGCTTCCCCGCATGTGGCTGCGGCGGTTGCGCCGGCACGAATACCAACGCCGGATACGGCGCGGGCACAGCAACCACCTCGGGATCGGGCGCCGACTGCACCGCCGGCGGCGTGATAATCACGATCGGCGCAGGCGGCGGAGGCGGCAGTTGTACCGTTGTCGACGGCCGGACCGTGGCGGTCTGGATCGTCACCCCTTCGACCATCGGCTTCACTCGCAACGACGTCGCATTGACCAGCGGGCGGACTTCGTCCAGTCGCGCAGAGTCGAACGGCGGCGACGGCAGCGCGGTAAGGAACTCGATGTCCTTCAGCGGATCCTCGGGGACCTCGGTGAATCCCGCTGGGTCGATCACGAGTGTGTTCGGCTGCAATACTGCATATGTGCTGTTCCCGACGAGGAACTGCTGCGGCAGCTTGTTGACCGGATCGGCAGGATCCCAATGCTCGCCCGGCGCGAGCGGTCCCCACGCCGCATAATTTTTGCCACGCAGCCAGTACACGTCGCCCGGTTTGAAAATGGCGTTCTTCGAGGGAATCCACACCCAACCGAGTTTCTCCTGCAACGACCAGCGCCCGTAGTGGTACGGCAGCCAGCCCCACCGCTCGGCCGCAATCCACGTGTAGCCGAGACCATCCTGCCAACGCCAGCGTCCCTCACGATACGGACGCCACGACTCTTCCACCTTCGGACGCCACATCGCGCCCTGCTCCTGCGAGAGAATCCACTCGCCGGCCTTGTCGAGATCCGCCAGACCGTAGCGCTCGACGACGTGCGCGGCGGAAGTCGGCGTCGAGAGCGCCGTATCGCGGTCCTCGTTCCACTGGTCGGAATCGAGCGGCAGGATCTCCTTGTAGAAGAAGAAACGATCCGGGTTGGCGGGCTCGACGCGCGTCGTCTGTCCTTCCCGCAACTCCATATCCGCAGCCGGCGACGAGAATCGCGCGCCGCCGCGCAGAATCGCGAGGTGGCTCCACTGCGGCTCGACCTGCACCCGCACACGCGCCGGCCGGGTGAGCGCCAACTGCGCGCCAGGCACCGCGAGCGTGAACGAATCGCGACCCTCCGGAGCGCCGCTCACGTACGCGACGCCGCGATCGAACGTGAGCAGCGTCACGCGCTGCCCGGTCGATAGGCGCGCGTAGTCGGAGATCTCGCATTGGCTCTCGGGACCGAGGCGGAGCACGCTGCCCTCGTCCAGTTCGATCTCGATGCGCGACCCAGGCCCGGTCCGGACGCGGGCGGATTCGGGCAGCGGCGTATTCCGTTCGGCAGCGATCCACGGGTCGGCCGCGTGGGCCTGCGTCTCGACCGCGCCATCGAAATCACCGACCCGGGCATACCGGGCCGGACCGGCCAGCAGCGCCAGAGGCGCGAGAAACAGTAGGTATCGCATGAGACCTGGTCCTATATTAATGAGATTGACGGTGCGGGTGGAGAAGACGTTGATCGTAAAATCGTTGATATGACGGATCGCGCGCTGCTCGACCATATCTCGCGTCTGCCCCATGCGCGTGCGAACTTCAAGCAGTTGGTGCGAGAAAAGGGCGCAAAGGGCGAACAACGCGCCGAGCTCGAAGCCGCTTTGGAGCGCCTCACCGACCGCGGCGACCTCATCGAGCTCCGCGGCGGCCAGTACGTCGTGACCGCCCGCTCGCGCGAATTCACCGTCGGCCGCCTGCAGATGCATCGCGACGGCTACGGCTTCGTCGTCCCGGATACGCCCATCGAAGGGCTGACGGGCGACGTCTTCATCCCGCCCGATTCCGCCGAAAAGGCGATGCACGGCGACCGGGTGGTGGCACGCATCTCGCGGATCGAGGCCGGCGGCCGCGCCGATGGCGAGATCGTCAAAGTGCTGAAGCGCGCCCACCCCACCGTGGTCGGCGAGTTCCGCATCGGACGCCGCGGGCAGTACGTGGTCCCGCATGACGACCGCATTCAGCAGTGGATCGACATCCCCGAGGGCATGGAGTTTCCACCCGCCGGCGCGCCGAACGTGGATCGCATCGGCGTGGCCGCCCCCAAGGTCACGACCGTCGAAGAGCTCGCCGGCATGATCGTGAACGTCGAGCTGCTGGAGTACGCGCAGAAGGGCGAGGGTCCGGTCGGACGCGTCGTCGAAATTCTCGGGAATCCCGACGACTTCGGCGTCGACGTCGAGATCATGATCCGGAAGCACCACCTGCCGCACCGCTTTCCTTCCGAGGTGATCGAGCAGGCGGAGAAGATCCCGGAGGCGATCGCGGCGCGCGAGTTGGAGGGCCGGCGCGACTTCCGCGAGATGCCGATCGTCACCATCGACGGCGAGACGGCGCGAGACTTCGACGACGCCGTCTGGGTCGACAAGCTCCCGACGGGCAACTACGCGCTGCACGTGCATATCGCCGACGTCAGCTATTATGTGCGCCCCGGCTCGCCCATCGACGTCGAGGCGCGGCTGCGCGGCACCAGCGTCTACTTCCCCGACCGCGCCGTCCCGATGCTCCCGTTCGAGCTCTCGACGAATATCTGCTCGCTCAAGCCGCACGTCGACCGGCTGGTCCTCTCCGCCCTGATGGAGATCGACCACCAGGGCGAGATCGTGAGCCAGGAGTTCACCACAGGCGTGATCCGCAGCGCCGAGCGGATGACGTACACAAACGTCCACCTGCTGCTCGAAGGCGATAAGGCCCTACGCGAGCGCTACGCGCCGCTGGTCGCCCGTTTCGAGCTGATGCAGGAGCTCGCGCTGGTGCTGAACCGCAAACGCGTCCGCCGCGGCTCCATCGATTTCGACCTCCCCGAGCCGCTCATCGAATTCGACGAGTGGGGCGCGATGACCGGCGTCACCCGTGCGCCGCGGAACATCGCGCACAGGATCATCGAAGAGTTCATGCTGACGGCCAACGAGGCGGTCGCGTCGCACCTGGAAGAGACGCTCGAAGAATCCATCTTCCGCATCCACGAAAAGCCGAATCCGAAACGCATCATGGAATTCGAGGAGATCGCCGCGCATTTCGGCTACTCGCTCGGCGTGGGCGCGATTCCGGTGAAGAAATTTGGGTACACGGATAAACGGCGCGACGGCTCAAAGCAGCGCCGCGAGGTCGTGCTGCCCGAGGACCAGTTGAAACTCTCGCCGCGGATGTACCAGAAGTTGGTCGCGAAGATTGAGGGGAAGCCCGAGGAGCGAATCCTGAGCTATCTCATGCTGCGATCGCTCAAGCAGGCGAAGTACAGCACGGAGAACGCCGGACACTTCGCGCTGGCGGCGGCGAGCTATACGCACTTCACGTCGCCGATCCGCCGCTACCCCGACCTGATCGTGCATCGGCTATTGAAGGGGACGGCGGTAGCCGACCTCGCCGCGATCGCCGACGAGTGTTCGCAATCCGAGCGCCGCGCCGCCGACGCCGAGCGCGAGTTGGTCGAGTGGAAGAAAGTGAAGTTCATGGCCGAACGCGTGGGCCAGGACTTCGACGCCCTGATCATCAGCACGGCCAAGTACGGCCTCTTCGTGGAGCTCGCCGACCTCTTCGTCGAAGGGCTGATCCCGATCGATACGCTGCCGGGCGATCAGTACACGTACCAGGAGAATGTGCGGAAGGTGGTAGGCAAACGCTCGCGGCGCGAGTTCTCGATCGGCGACAAGGTGCGCGTAGTCCTCGATCGGGTGGATGGGAACGAAAAGAAGCTCCAATTCTCGCTGCTGGAGGAAGAGCAGAAGCGCTCCCGCACCTATTCGAAGAAGCGAGGCCGGCGATGACCAAGCAGAGCCGCGCACGAAGTAAGCGGTTGCCCCTTTTTCCGCTGGGTCCTCGTCGCAGAGACACGGCGGTCGAGCAGTTTCGGTTATCCGTGACAACCGCTTACTTCGTGCGCGGCTCTGTTTGCGGCGCCGCCAACCACCGATGACCCCCGACCTCGTCGACCTCCCCGGCGGCGCCTTCCTCATGGGACAGGCGGACGGCCGCGACGAAGAGCGCCCCGTCCGCCTCGTCACCGTCGCGCCGTTTCGGCTCGCGCGCTTCCAGGTCATCAACGCCGAGTTCGCCGAATTCCGTCCCTTCCCCTTCGACGACCCACGGAAGCCCGTCACCTTCGTCAGCTGGTTCGACGCCGTCGAGTACTGCGAGTGGCTGTCTCAGAAGATACCCGTTCGCCTACCGACCGAGGCCGAGTGGGAGTTCGCTGCTCGCGGCGGCCTGGCGCAGAAACCCTTCCCCTGGGGCGACGACCCCGCCACTTCACGACCCAACTACGCGACGCGGTGGCTCACGGGACCCGAGCCGGTCGGCACGTCCGCCCCGAACGGTTACGGCCTGTTCGATATGTGTGAGAACGTGCACGAGTGGTGCTCGGATTGGTACGACCCGCGCTATTACGATTACGGTCCGCCCGAAAATCCCCCCGGACCCGACTCCGGGACGCGGAAGGCGTCGCGCGGCGGCGCCTGGCGGCACCACATCAAGATCGCGAGGTGCGCCGCGCGGAGTAGCATTCCACCCGAATTCCGGTATGCCGATTACGGCTTCCGCGTCGCGGCAAGCCTGTAGCTACGCCGTCCGCACCATCCGGACGCTGCGGAGTTCGAGAAGCGTCTCCTGCACCGCGAGCCTCTGGCGGTCGACGACCGGACGCACCGCCACGGGTAAGTCCTTCGTCAGAGCGATCTCGTAGGCCCGGAGCGTATTCTCCTCGCCCGCGATGCACGCCGCGAGGAACGACGCGTCGTCCGGCGCGTCAGCCTGGAACCAGCCCTGTGCGCCGCCGCGGCGCGCGGGCGCGGCCACGCCGTTCAGTTTTCGGATGTACCCCGCGAGTTCGCCGGCGAATTCCGCGCGCTGCCGGGCAATCCCGGTCAGACGATCGCGGAGGGCCACACTGCGGCAGACCTCTTCAGCCTCGCCAAAACCGGCCTCGCTATCGCGGCATCGGGCGATTAGGTCGTTGAGCGTCTTGACGATATCGGCCATACGCCGAGGTCGGGAGCACGCCCCGGTCCACCGTCTATTTCGCCACCTTAATGAGGACGACGCCGTGCGACGGCACCTCGGCCGCGAACGACTCGTCCTTCGCGCCGATGTCCTTGTGGTTCCACAGGTCGCGCACCGCGTGCGAGCCGCTCACTCCGATGTCGCTCCAGTTCGCCGTCACCGTTGCCGCCGACCCGCCGCGATTGAACAGACCGACCGCCGTCCCACCATCCGCCAGCGGCCGCCGCCACACTTCGAGATCGCCGACCTTCGCCACGCGCGCCGCCTGCTTGCCGAGCGCGTCCTGGTCGATGGCGATGACTTCCTTGTTCATCAGGATCTCTTTGATCTCGGGCGTCATGTCCCGCAGGTCGTTGCCCGCCAGCAGCGGGGAGGCAAGCAGGGACCACAGGCTCATGTGCGTGCGGTACTCGTCGTTCGTCATGCCGCCGTTGCCGATCTCGAGCATGTCGGGATCGTTCCAGTGCCCCGGTCCGGCGTACTTCTCACGCCCCGGCTGCAGGTCGAAACCGATGTGAGACATAGAGGCCCAGGCGTCCCGGATGTCGCCCGTGGTCCTCCACAGGTTGCCGCCGACACTCGCGCCCCACTCGCCGACCTCGTGATTGCCGTACTGGCACAAGCTATAGACGATTTCGCGGCCGGACTTCAGCAGCGCATTTCCCATCTTGGCGTAGGCAGCGGACATCGTCCATTCGTTATCGACATAGACCTGCGACGCGCTGCACCAGTCGTACTTCAGGTAGTCGATGCCCCAGGAGGCGTACGTCTTCGCGTCCTGCTCCTCGTGCTCGAAGCTGCCGAGGTAGCCGGCGCACGTCTTCGGACCGGGCGAGCTGTAGATCCCGAGCTTCAACCCCTTGCTGTGGACGTAATCCGCCAGCTTCTTCATGTCCGGGAACTTGTTATTCGTCGTGATATTGCCTTTGGAGTCGCGATTCGCGCCCTCCCAGGTGTCGTCGATATTGACGTAGATATACCCGGCATCGCGCATGCCCGAAGAAACGATGGCGTCGGCCATCTCGCGGATCATCGCGTCGGTGACGCGGCCCTGGTATTTGTTCCAACTATTCCAGCCCATCGGCGGAGTCTTGGCGAGTCCGTTGGTCTTCACGGGCGAGAGGTCGATCTGGACCGGACGCGCCGGCAACGCCCCGGGCTTCGCCGTCGAAACGCGGGCCAGCAGGAATTCCTGCGGTGGACGGTTGGCGTTCGGCGGAGGCCCCCCAGCCGGAGGACCGCCGGGACCACGTCCGCCACGTCCGCCGAACGCCGGCGGCGTCAGTTTCAGCTTGTCGCCCTCGCGCTCCGCCGTGTAGGTCACCTTCTGCGGTTGTCCGCCGCGACCCGGCCGCTCGGCCTCGAGCGTGATCTTCGTGCCTTCCACCTTGCCGGACGTGATCGTGTCGTTGAACCGTCCGCCAGTGATATAGCCGGTGAGGGAGCCGTCGGCGCCCTGATTGAGCGCGAGGATCAGTTCCTGTCCGTTATCGTTCTGATTCGCCGCGCCGACCCATTTACCGGTCAGGCTCTGACCGTAAGATGCCGCCGCACAGCACAGCGCGGCCAGACCGATGAAAATCCTCTTTAAGACCATGTTGACTGTTTTATCAACTTTCGAAGTGTAAAGTAAGCCGCCCTAGTAGACGCCGCCGCCGGTCTGCGTCGAACGGACCTCGCCCGCCTCGACGTTCAGCGTGTACGCGGTCCCTCCGTCGCCGCGCCAGGACCTCACGTCGAACTTCCCGGTGCGGTCCAGACGGTAGACGGCGATGCCGCGAAAGGTGAGCGGCTTGCCCGCTTCGCAGATCTCCGGATCGGCCGCCGCACGGATGAAATAGGCGTAGCCCGACCCCGACACCGTCGCCGACCCGTTCGGCTCCAGCAGCACCGCATTGCCTTCGTCGACCGCGATGCTCGACGCCGGGCGCGCCTTGCCGTCGTGAAACAGCCGCGCGAGAAACACCAACGTGCGGCCCAGACGGTCGCGGCGGACGAAGTGGGTGTCCGTGATGACGCCGCGCAACAGCGGGATGCGGATGAAGTCCGTCGAGATCGTCACCGCCGGGTCGTACGGATTCGCCAGCGCCTGTTTCGATGTAATCGTGTCCTTCTCGGCGGAGAAGCCGAACTCGCCGAGAATCGCCAGACCCGCGCTCGAACCGCCCACCGGGACGCCTTTCGCGATCAGATCGTTGATCGTCGCCGCCACTGGCGTGTCCTTCCAGTACGAGACGTACTTCCACTGGTCGCCACCCGCCAGGAACACCGCCGACGCGCCGCGCAGCTTCTCGATCACGAAGGCATCCGAGGACGCGGACCGCTCGTGGAATAGAACGGTCGAGGCCGATGCCGCGCCCGCGTCGATGAAGACCTGATTCATAGCGTCGGCGCCGGATGCGCGCAGCGTCACTGCAGCGCCGGTTCCCGCCTTGCGAATGAACCACCGGTACGCGTCGTCGGGAGTCTTGCCACCGCCGGCGAGGAGGAAGCCGCCGGCCGTCTGCGACCGCGGCGCTTCGACCTTGCCCAGGTGGAAATACTCGTATGCTTTCTGCGACTGCGCCACGACGAGAAGCGCCGCGGCGAGGAAGAACACGGTGAGGCGCATGGGGGTGAAATTCGATTGTAGCGTGACGTTTTTCCGCTTGCGGCGTACAATACCTGTGCCGCTATATATAGCGACGCTACCTATATGGATCTGAAAGACCTGCAACGCAGCAGCGCCGAGGTCGTGCTGCTCTCCCTACTCGAAGCCCGCGCCCGCCACGGTTACGAACTCGCCAAGATGGTCGAAACGCAGTCCGGCGAGAAGCTCCAGTATCAGGTGGCGTCGATCTACCCGATGCTCTACCGCCTGGAGCGCAAGGGGCTGGTGCGCGGCCGCTGGGTCGAAAAGCCCAACGAACGCCGCCGCCGATTCTACGAGCTCACCGCCGAGGGGAAGAAGGCCCTCGCCGCCCAACGGCGCACCTGGCGCGAGTTCTTCGAAGCCTTGAATCAAGTGGCGAGGTTCGACAATGCCTGATTGGACCGCACACGTCCGCCGGAATTTGCCCGCACTCGGCGTGCCTCCCGAACGTGAGGCCGAGATCGTCGCCGAGCTCGCGGCGCAACTCGACCAGGCCCACCAGGACGCGCTCGCGGAAGGGCTCGCCGAGCCCGCGGCCGCCGCGCAGGCCCGTGGACACATCCGCGATTGGCATGCCCTGGCCGCCGAGATCCGCGCCGCCGAAGCGCCCGCCCCGCCGCCGCTCGAGCCCGAGCGTCCCGGACCCTGGTGGTCCGGCCTCGGCCACGACATTCACTACGCCTTTCGCGCGCTCCGTCTGAATCCGGCCTTCGCCGCCGTGGCCATCGCGACCCTCGCGCTGGGCATCGGCGGCAACACCGCGATCTTCACGGTGGTCGACCACCTTGCGCTCCGCGGTCTTCCCTACCCCGACGCCGGCCGCCTCATCAACGTCGAGCACACGAAGACCGATCAGCCCGAGGTCGAACCCTGGTGCTCCATCGATAACCTGAACGATTTCCGCCGCCGAATGCAGGCGTTCGAAGTCCTGGCCGGCGTCTCGCCGATCTGGAACGTCATCTACAACGACCGCAGCCAGACCGAGCAACTGGAGGCCCTGTACGTCTCCGCCGAGTTCTTCCCGATGCTCGGCGTCCGCCCTGCCGCAGGGCGCCTCTTCACCGCCGCGGATGACGACCGTGCTCGCCCCAACCGCGTCGCACTGCTCTCCCACGGCTTCTGGATGCGGCGCTTCGGCGGTTCGCCCGATATCGTCGGCAAGGTTTTGGACGTCGATTCCGCGCCGGTCACAGTCGCCGGCATCCTGCCCGCGGACTTCGTCTGGCGCGGCGAGCCCCTCGCCGGAACCGCGTCGCGCATCGACATCTGGATGCCGCTCGCGACCAACCAGCTTGCCACCTCCGCGCGCTCTCTCCGCTTCCTCAAAGTGACGGGCCGTCTCAAACCGGGCGTCACGATCGAGCAGGGCCGCGAGGAAGTTCGCCGCATCGGCGACGTGCTCACCGCGGAGTTTCCCGAGGCTAACCGCGGACTGCGCTTCGCGGGCGTGCCGCTCGAAGCGAAGCTCGGAGCACGGCTGCGGCCGGCGGTCCTGCTCCTGATCGGCGCGGTCGGGTTCGTGCTGCTGATGGCATCCGCCAACGTCGCTAATCTCCTCCTCGCACGCGCCGCCGCCCGCACCCGCGAGATCTCGGTGCGCATCGCGCTCGGCGCGTCGGCGTCGAGGCTCACCCGCCAACTGATCGCGGAGAGCGCGGCGCTGGCGCTCTGCGGCGCGACCCTCGGCGTTGCCCTCGCCGCGATCTTCCTCCGCGCGATCCTTGCCTACGGACCGCCGGCCCTCGTCCGCTCGGTCCCGATCGCGCTCGATCTGCGTGCGCTCGCCTTCACGGTCGCGGTCGCGATTCTGACGGCGCTCCTCGCCGGCGCCGTCCCTGCCTGGCGGGCGATCTCGGGCGCGCTCGCCGCTCCCCTGCGCGAGGGCCGCGGCAGCACGAGCCGCAACCGCGCCCTACGCTCCGCCCTCGCGACCGCGCAGATCGCGATCGCTGTCACCCTCCTGATCGGTGCGGGACTGCTGATCCGCAGCTTCCTCCACGTCCTGGCGCTCGATCCCGGCTTCGACGCGCGCCACGTCGTCTCCATCTCCACGCAACTCCCTAACGCACTGAACGCTCCAGCCCGCCGCGCCGCCGGAGTCGAGACGATCCGCGCTCGCCTCCTCGCCGCGCCCGGCGTCGAGACCGTCGGCGTCGTCAGCCGGCTGCCCATGCTCGGCCTGAATCTCGCCAGCTTCCTCGTCATCGAAGGCCGCGACGATGGCGGCCATCCCCCCGAGGTCGAATTCCGCGCCGCCAGCCCGAGCTATTTCGCCGCCATGCGCATTCCCCTGAAGGCCGGCCGCATGTACGACGACCGCTTCCCGATGACCGACCGCGTCCTGCTCATCGACGAAGTCGCCGCCAAACGCTATTTCCCGGGCGCGGACCCAGTCGGCCGCCATGTGCGATTCGCCGCGGACGCCAACGGTCCCTGGTACACCGTGGTCGGCGTGGTCGGCGCGACCCGGCATTTCGGGCTCGAAGCCGAGCCTCGACCCACCATCTACCGTCCCACCGGCATGAACCCTCTCGGCGCGCCGATCTTCGTCATCCGCACCGCGCAACCGCCGGAGGCCGCCGCGGGCGCCCTGGCGCAGATCGTCCGCTCCACCTATGACCGTCTGGCGGCCTACAACGTGTTCGCCATGCAGGAACTGGTCGACCGTTCCACCGGGGAGCGCCGCTTCCTGATGTGGTTGCTGACGTGGTTCGCCGGCGCCGCCGTCCTGCTCGCCGGAATCGGCGTCTACGGCGCCATGTCGCAATCGGTGGCGCAGCGCCGCCGCGAGATCGGCGTACGGGTCGCACTCGGAGCCTCACCCGCCGACGCTCTCCGTCTCATCTTCAACGAAGGCTTCCGCATGGCCGCCATCGGCGTCGCGATCGGAGTCACTCTGGCGCTCGTCGTCTCCCGCCTGGGGAAGGCGCTGCTGTTCGGTGTCGCGCCCGCCGACCCGCTGGTCTATACCGCGGCGCCGCTGCTGCTGCTTGCCTTCGCCGCGCTTGGCTGTTGGATTCCCGCCCGCCGGGCGGCGACCGTCGATCCCCTGGTCACGCTCCGGAATTCTTAAACTGCGGAACTTTGCCTCGGCCGCTCGCCGACAAAGATGTTGCATTTCATACAATTCGAGTACAGAATAGATCCTACATTTTCTCACTTAGCGGCAGAGGTCTTACTCATGTCGAGGACGCTTTACCTTCTACTGGGACTCGGCGTCGTCTGTACGGTAGGCTCTACCCAGACGACCGGCGGCGCCCCTTCCGGGTGCGCGAACTGTCCCGCAGTGAAAAAACCAGCGGCAAAACCTAAGCCGAAGGACCCGCCGCCCGCTCCCGTGCTGCCTCCAACCATCACGTCAATCAGTCCCTCGGGCGGCGTTGGCGGCGACATCGTGCGCGGCACAGTAATTGGAACGGCCGCGACGGACTCCGTTCACGGCATCGTACTGGACCAACTGGGCAACAAACTCCAGGACAGTCCCGGCTATCTCGCGCCCCCGCCGTCCGGCCGTTTTACGATCGTCTTCGATAAGCCGCTGGCGCCCGACCAGTTGGTGCAGGTGCTGGTCCAGAGAAAGGGCGTCGACGTGGCCGCATCTCAGCCTATGGTCATGGCGCCATCGCTGCCTCGCGCGGCCCCTCCGGTCGGCCCGCCACCGCCGGCCCCCGTGCCACCGCCGGCCCCCGTGCCACCGCCCGTCCCTGCGCCTGCGCCCGCGCCCCCGCCGCATCCTCCCATCCCCGCAACTAATGCCGATCTGTCTCCGGACCCCTGCGACCTCACCGTCGATAAGCCCAAGTACGCCGCGCCCGACCTGAAGTTGCAGGCCGGCTCGCAGAGCATCACCGTCGCTTCGCCGTTTGAGACGGGAACCGCTCAGGTCTGCGTCGGTGTGAACGCGATTCTACCGTCCAATCCGGAATACAAAGACAAGATCTTCCAACCGAAGAAGTCTCCTTTTACCGTTCAGCTTCCGGACAAGCTCCTACAGAATCAAACCGTCAGCGTCATCCTGTGGAAAAGCACCGACCACGCGCATCCGGACGACGCGCTGGTCCTGCGCGCCGCGGTCCCCGGCGATGCCTGCGCCGCCGCGCCCGCCTCGCCCGTTTTGAATATCACCACGATCCGCCAGGACGACCGCAAGGTTACCGGCGCGGCCCCCGATGGCGCCGGCAAGGTCAGCATCTGCGTCAACGGCCAAGTCGCGGACCTCACCACGGGCAAGACCGCGCCGTATAAGAGCAACACCTTCGAAGCGGAGTTACTGGTTCCGATCACAAGCAGCAAGGCGACTGTTCGCGCGGTCTTCGCGGACGGGAACGGCGGCGCCACCGTAACTGCGGACGCCACGGTTCTGAGTTCCTGCTATCAGCAGGACACCTTGATCTTCAAGGCAATGCCCAAGGACGGCGATACCGTGATCACCGGGTTCGGTGTCACATCCTCGACCGGAGCCAAATGTTCGGTTAGCGTGCTCCTCGATGGCGACGAGATCCCACTCAAGGACGGCCAGAACAACGTCGATTCCGTCGACACCAACACGACCAACGGAGCCTTCAGCGCTACCCTTCCGAGCGCGCTCCAGGCGGGCCAGTGTGTGACGATCGTGCAGTTCGAATCGGGATCGCATCCGTCCCTCGCTGCCTTCCGCGCTGCCGAGTGCAGCGCTCAAGCGAAGCCTGAGCCGGGCGCCGCATTCAGACACATCGCCGGCGGACCTCCGCCGCCTCCCCCGCCTCCACCGACCGGTCCGCCGCCCGTGATGCGGACCGCCTACGTGACCTCCGCCCTGAATCTCGGGCGCTGGCGCGCTTACTTCGCCGGCGGAGTCGTCCTCTCTCACAACCAGGGCAATTTCAATTCGCAAAACCTCTTCCTGGGTTTCGACGTGGACCGCAACTGGATCTGGGGCGGCGCCGTCAAACGCGCCGACTCGGTCGGATTCAAGCGGGTCATGTTCAACACCTATTTCGAGACTCGGCTGACCTCGATCCCGGTAGTCGACACTACGAAGGCCGCAAACACGACCATCGACAGCTTCATCTCGAGCCAGAAAGCCGGCGTGCTCCAGGGCGGCGCCTACATCCCCATCCTGCTGACCACGTGGAGATCGCATCGCAGTCTCGAAGGCCTGAGCATCGGTCCCATCGCCAAGGTCGGGTTCGAAACGCCGATCAATTCTACCGATTCTGCCGGCAAGACCATCAGCCCGAAATCGTTCTACACGTTCTACGGCTACGGGGCAAGGCTCGGGACGCACCGCCTCTCTTACAGCCGGAATCTCGCGCCCGAACTACTGAGCTATATCGATGTCGTAGTCGGCCGTTATAGTAGCCTGGACGCCGACCCGCTGACGCTGAATCCTCGCTACGCCGGCAACGAAAAGTCCGTGCCCTGGCAGTTCGCCGAAACGTTCGCGAACGGGCATGGCCAGTATGTACGCTACTCCCGACCCTGGCGTATCGGGATCGAAGGGGTCCTCAAGATTCCCGGATACCCGTTCATTATCGGGGTCAGCGCCAACGTTCATCAGAACTTCGGTCTCGGCAACAGCACGACGCTTTCCGGCACGGAACGGGACGATCTGCGCTTCTTCATCGGCACCCGTTTCGATTTCGGCAGCATGGCTCAAAAGCTGAAGACGCTCGGCCAGTAGCGCGCTCGTCTTGCGGTACGATTGACCGCATGAAACTGCGGGCCGCCGCCCTTCTTACCCTCGCCGCGATCGCGCACGCGGCGGTGCAATCGCCGGAGCAATACTTCGGCTTCCGAATCGGCACGGATAAGAAGCTCGCCCGCTGGGACAAGATCGTCTCCTACTTCCAGGAGGTCGCCGGCCAGTCGGACCGCGTCCGCTTCCGCAATCTGGGGCAGACGACCCTCGGCAATCCCTTCGTCCTCCTCGAAATCAGCTCAGCGGCGAACCTCAAGAATCTGGAGCATTACAAGGCGCTGGAGCGGAAGCTCTACTTCCAGGGCGGCGCCCCGTCCGCGGCCGAGCGCGATGAGATTTTCCGCGATGGCAAGGCCGTCGTCATCATCACGAACAACATCCACTCCACCGAGATCGGCGCGTCGCAGATGGTGCTGGAACTCGTCCACCGGCTCGCCACCGACGACTCGCCCTCCATCCGCAAGATCCTCGATAACGTCGTGTTCCTGCTCGTCCCGTCGCTCAATCCCGACGGGCAGATCATCGTGACCGACTGGTACAACAAGGTCGTCGACACGCCGTTCGAAGCCACGCCGCTGCCGGAGTTGTACCACCACTACACCGGCCACGACAACAACCGCGACATGTACCTCTTCTCGCAGCGCGAGAGCCGCATGACCGCCCAGATCCTGTGGCACGAGTGGTTCCCCTCCATCTGGCTCGACGAGCACCAGCAGGGCATGGCCGGCCCGCGCATCTTCACGATGCCCGCCACCGACCCCATCAATCCCAACGTGGACCCGCTCATCTACCGCCTCAACGCGCTCTTCGGACAATCGCAGGCCGCGGCGCTTGAGGCTGAGGGGAAGACCGGGATCATCTTCAACTCCACGTACACGAATTTCTGGCAGGGCGCGATGGCGTGGGCCGGCTGGTGGCACAACCAGGTCGGACTCCTCACTGAGGTCGCGAGCGCGCGCATCGCGACACCCGTGGTGCAGTTGATGGCGAATCCGTCCGCGGCCGGCGCCGCCACACCGGCGGGAGGACGCGCCGCCGCGACGGGACCCGCCGCGGGACCGACCGACAACGAAGCGGAGCGCCGCCGCGCCATGGAAACGCCGAACGCTCCCCTGCCTCCGCCGCGCGACATCACACCGCGCACCGAGTATCCGCGCCCGTGGCTCGGCGGACGGTGGACGCTCCGCGACATCGTCGATTACGAACTGACCGCGACCTTCGCGCTCCTCGAGACCGCCGCCGACCGTCGCGAGACGCTGCTCCGCCAGATTTACGACGTCAACCGCAACACCATCGAAGCCGGCAAGAACGGCGCGATCGGGTCCGACCGCGAGAAGTCGTACGCCGTCCTGATCCCCCTCGAGGGGCAGCACGACGCGAACGAGACGGTCGACCTCGTCGATAAGCTCATGATCGCCGGCGTCGAAGTCTCCCGAGCGAAATCCGCCTTCGAGCAGGACGGCCGCAAGTACGCCGCCGGAACCTACGTGATCCCGTTTAACCAAGTCTTCGCGCGCTACGTGAAGGACCTTCTCGAGAAGCAGACGTATCCCGAAGTGCGTCGCTCCCCGGGCGCGCCGGCCGAGGCGCCCTACGACGTTTCGGCGTGGTCGCTCGGCATGCAGTTTGGCGTCAAGACCGACTTCGCTCACACCCCGCTGGCCGCCGACCTTGCATTAGAGAAGGTGACGCAAACTCCGAGATACACGCTGACCGCGTCGAATAGCGGCGGCGCGTGGCGCTTCCCATACAACGGCGCGGAGAGCGCCCGCATCGTCAATCGCCTGCTCGGCGCGGGCGCGACCGTCAGCCTCGCGAAGCCCGAGGCGGGCGGCGTGCCGTACGCCATCGTGTCGGCGAAACCCGACGCGTGGACCAAAGCCACGGAAGGCGTCGACGTGAAGCCGATGCCAGCCGCCCCCAAATCCGGCCCAGCCGTCGCACTGCACCGCCCGCGAGTGGGCGTCTACCAGTCGTACGACCCGGCGATGGACGAGGGCTGGACCCGCTTCGTCCTCGACGATTACGGCTTCGAGCACAAGGAGCTGCACAACGCCGAGATCCGCAAGGGCGGCCTGCGCCAGAGCTTCGACGCCATCATCCTGCCCGACCAGCGTCCCGCCTCGATCCTCAATGGGTCGGGCGACTACAAGACGATCCTGCCCGAGTATCGCGGCGGCATCGGCGACGAAGGGCTCGCCGCGCTGCGCCAGTTCATAGCCGACGGCGGCGAGTTGATCGCCCTCGGCCAGGCGTCCGACCTCGTCATCGAGAAGATGCCGGTCGGCGTCCGAAATCTCAAAACGGGGCTGACGCGCGATCAGCACTTCGCCCCCGGAGCGGTCGTCAACCTACAGGTGGACACCGCCCATCCGGTGGGCTGGGGCGCCGCTGCCGACACCTTCGGGTTCTACATCAACTCGCCGATTTTCCAGCTCAACGACGGCTTCTCGTCGCAGAAAGTCAGCGTAATCGCGCGCTATCCGAACACGTCCGTGAACGCGTCCGGCTGGGTCCGCGGCGAGGACTTCATGTACGGCCGAGCCGCCGTGGTCAGCATCGAGATGAACCCCGGCAAGATCGTCCTGTTCGGCATCCGCCCGCAGCATCGCGCGCAGACCCACGCGACGCTGCCGCTGCTCTTCAACGCGCTGTACTGGTCGGCCGAGGAAGCCTCGCGGTAGAAATCGGGAACAAACGTCGCCCTTCTGCGTCCGTTGTATTTAAGATATAACGGTCTTGTCAGGAGATTGCGCGCTGATGTTCACCCGCTCATTTGCGTCGTCGATCCGTTACTGGCGCAACATCGGCAGCGCCAGTTGGCTGGCAGTCGATTCCATACGGGCGCACAAGTTGCGCACCTTCCTCACGCTGCTCGGCGTCATCGTCGGCGTAGCCAGCGTCGTGATGGTGGGCGCCGCGATCCAGGGGCTCGGGACGTACGCCAACGACAGCACCTCGAAGGTGTTCGGCAGCAATACCTTCCTCATTGCGCAGGTGGCCAACGCGGTCTCCCGATCGGAATACTTCGCCAAGCTGAAACAGAACCGGCCGATCCGTCCCGATGACCTCACCTACCTCAAAGCCATGACCGGCGGCACGATCCTCTACAGCGCCTACAACGAGCGGGTGGAGGACATTCGACGCGAGACAGCCCGCTCGGAGGCCGCGCGAATTGTCGGCGTCGCCTCGGTGTTGCCCGAGCTGCGCGAAATCAATTTGTCCGACGGGCGCTTCTTCACCGATCAGGAAGAGCGCTCGGCGCAACCCGTCGCGGTGATTGGATCGGAGCCGGCCGCTACCCTGTTCCCTAGCACGTGCGCTGTCGGCCACACGGTGAAAATCCAAGGCGCGATCTTCACGGTCGTGGGAGTACTGGAAAAAACCGGCTCCGCCTTCGGGAACAACCAGGACAACCTCGCGTACATCCCGTTCCCCGCGTTCGTCAAGCTGTACGGGTCCCGCCAGTCGATCGCGATCTTCGGGCGGGCGCGCCCGGGAACCAACCTGACCGTCGAGAGCGCGTTGGACATTACGAGGGCGGCATTGCGCGCGCGATTTCACGCCCGGCCCGGACATTCCGACCGGTTCGACAGTCTCACGCCCGAAGCCATGCAGTCGTTCATCACTCAATTGCTCGGCATGATCTCGGCGGTGGTGGTGCCGATCACCATGATCTCGCTGGTAGTGGGCGGGATCGTGATCATGAACATCATGCTGGTGAGCGTGACCGAGCGGACGCACGAGATCGGAGTTCGGAAATCGGTGGGCGCGCGGCAGGTCGATATCCGGCGGCAATTCCTGATCGAGGCGGTGATCCTGGCCGGGCTGGGCGGCGCGATCGGAGTCGCGGTGGGCGCGTCCTTGACCTTGCTGCTCGCCCAACTGGCCGGCCTCACCCTCACCATCACGACCGGATATGTCGTGCTGGGGTTGACCGTCTCCGGGGCGGTAGGAATCGTCTCGGGCTGGTATCCGGCGGTGCGCGCGTCCCGGCTCGACCCAATTGAAGCGTTGAGGGCCGAATAGATGACGATCGCCTTTCGAGAGAACCTGGTCATTGCCCTTTCGACCGTGTCGTCGCACCGGCTGCGCTCCCTGCTTACCGTCGTCGGGATCGTCATCGGCATCGCGACGGTGGTCACGGTGAGTTCCCTGCTGACCGGACTGCGCCAGGGCATCGTGGTGTTCTTCGAGGAGCTCGGCCCGGACAACATCTTCGTCCAACGCTTCAGCGGTGACGGCGGCGATGGCGGCGGCCCGCCGAAAGAACGGCATCGCAGGCCGATCGACCCCGAGTATGCGGAAGCGATCGTCCGCCTGTGTCCGTCCGTGCAGGTGGTGGCGCAGAGCATTTTCATTCCGTCTGCGATGGGGGGCAAGCCGCTGATCGTCAAGGCGGGCGGCATCGACACCGATCAGTTCTCGATCGTGGGAGACGCGACCGAGGCCTTTGCGACCATCCCGCGCGACATGGAATCCGGCCGGCACTACACCGCAGAGGAAGACCGCCGCGGCGCCAAAGTCACCATCCTCGGACACGCCATCGCCGAGACGCTGTTTCCGGACGGGAACGTGATCGGACGTCAGATTCTGGTCGACGGCGCCGAATACACCGTGGTGGGCGTGTTCGTCAAAATGAAAGGCGGCTTCTTCGGCCAGAACCCGGTCGACTCGCAAATCAGCATTCCCTACCACACGGCCCGAGCCCGGTATCCCCAGGTGGATCGCTTCACGCTGACGGCCAGGGCCCGCCCCGGCCTGCGGCAGCAAGCCTACGAAGAGGTGCAGGGAACGCTTCGCAAGCTGCGCCGCCTAGGTCCGCACGATCCCGACGATTTCACCCTGAGCACGCCCGATCAGATCGTCAAACAGCTCGACAGCGTGACGGGCATGATCGTGATGGTCGCCATCGCCATCTCCGGGTTGGGCCTGCTGGTGGGCGGCATCGGCGTGATGAACATCATGCTCGTGAGCGTGACGGAGCGCACCCGCGAGATCGGAGTCCGCAAGGCGCTGGGCGCGCGCCGGCTGGACATCATCATCCAGTTCCTCTTTGAAGCCGTCACGCTGACGGGCGTGGGCGGGGTCATCGGCATCGTGTTCTCGATCCTGGCGACGGTCGTGATCGGAGCACTGGTCGGCTCTTTGCCCTCCGTCGTGCCGGTGTGGGCGCTGATCGCCGGATTCGCTGTCTCCGTCGGAGTGGGAGTCTTCTTCGGCGTATGGCCGGCCGTGAAAGCGGCCCGCCTCGATCCCGTCGAAGCCTTACGTTACGAGTGAGGCTACGGAACGAAGACGCCCTGTGCAAAGTAGGTAGCGAAGATGAATCCCTGCTCCAGTCCGGGGGCGGTGAAGCGAGCCGCCGCCGCGGCGCTGCCGATGGCAACCGTATTCGGATTCCGGCCGAAGACGCCGTCGGCTCCGGTCACGGCATAAGCATAGGCGGGGATCTGGAACGAGCCCGCGGCGTTGGCTTCGACGCAAACCGTGTTGGCCGCGGAGGAGATGTTCTGCGCCACCGAAGTGACGATCACGTAGCCATCGGGATCGCCGCCCGACCAGCGCACCGTCGGCGCAAGTTCAGTGACCGGGACGGTCGGATTGAGCCAGTTCACGAACGGAGGAATGTTGAACGTGGCGCCAAACCCGCCGACATCCGCGCCTCCGGACCCGTTATCGATCGAGTAGGAGCCGGGCCGGAGAAAACCATTGGCCGGCGCGGCAGCGTAACTCCCATCGGGGCGGCGCACGAGTCGGCGGCTCCCGCCGGATCCCGAAACGGTCAGACTGGGACCGGCGTCGAGGGTCGCGAATAACGTAGAAGCGGGGTCCGGGCCCGGCGCATACGAGATGCAGGAACCGGCACTGGGCAAGCCGAAGATTCCCCGCGAGCGAAGGAGGCTCAGGAAGTCGGCGCGGCTGAAACGTGCCGTGAGGCTATCGGGTCCGAGTCCCTGACTGTTCCCGTCGAACTCCAACATGCCAAACCGCCCGGCGCCTGCCGTCTGGAGGCGCTGCAGCTCTTCACCGTTGAGGCCGGTGGGATCGGAGCACACGCCTGCGGATGCCACCGAAATCGTGGCGAAGTTGCTCGATGGACCGTTCGTCGGCACGCTCCGCGTCGTGCTGACTTGGCCATAGACCCCGGTTACCGCGATCACCGGGACGTAGCATCCCTCCACGCCCGCCGGGACTTCAAAGACGATCTGATCGAGCCCGACACAACACCCGGAACGGCCGGCATACCGGACTACAGCCGCCTTGCCGCCGACGTACAGGGTCGGATGATCGAGGTCGCCGACCTGCGGCGAGGCGGCTTCGTCTCCCGCGACCGCGCCGAGGCCGGTGGCCCAGAGCGTGACGATCTGTCCGGGGCGCGCAGGTGTCACGAGCGTGTTCACCGGCTGGTCGGTGGCGGAATTGAAATTCTGTGCGACGGCCGGACCCGATCCCGCCTCATTCAAGGTGTAAATCCCGACTTTGCGGCTGCCCACGACGATACTCGCGGGCGCGCCGGGGTTCCCCTGATAGGTCACCGTGAGCTTAGCGGGACCGGTTGCCGTTGCCGATGGCAGCAACGCGATAATGAGGCGGGCGGAGACATAGTAGAGGTAAACGCTCCGCGAGGCTCCATCCGAATCGGCAACCGTCACGGAGACTCCCGCCAAATCTGTGGGAAGAGGCAGACCGGCGCTCTGTGGCTGCTCCGGCCCCAGCTCGCTGCCCTGAATGACGAAGAGGGAGCCCTGCGCAATTCCGCTATTGAGATAGCCGGCCGGCGCATAGCTGGCGCTGTTGAGCACGCCGTCGGGAGCGATGCGAGGCTGGGCGAAAGCGGCGAGAGCGGCGACGATCAGGATGGAGAAACGGTTCAAACAGGTCATAGGTTCTCTCAGCTACTACGAACGGAATAGTCAGTTGGATTGCCCGGGCGCATCGGCCTGAAGCGGCGTGGATCGCAGAGGCAAGATGGGACAATCTGGGGAAAGGGCCCGAAAACGATGAAAGTTCCCTATGCGGAGAAGTGGCAGAAAGAGACCGATCAGCTACGCCAGATCGCGCTCGATTGCGGCCTGACAGAAGAACTGAAATGGGGCAAATCCTGTTTCACCTTTCTGAAGAAGAACGTGGCGATCGTGATCCCGCTCAAGGAGTCGTGCGCCTTCTCCTTCTTCAAGGGCGCACTGCTCCAAGACCCGAAGCACGTTCTCGAAAGGATCGGAGAACATACGCAAGCCGGGCGGTGGATGAAGTTCACGTCGCTTCGGGAGATCGCGGCCGTACGCTCGACCCTGAAGGACTACCTCCGCGAAGCCATCGAATTGGAAAAATCGGGGAGGAAGATGGACCTGAAGAAGCCTTCCGAATACCCGGTTCCTGAGGAGTTGCAAAGAAGGCTGAAGGACGACGCGGCGCTGAGGTCGGCATTCGCAACGCTCACCCCGGGCCGGAGAAAGTCATACATTTTCCACATCTCATCCGCGAAGCAGGCAAAAACCAGAGCAGCGCGGGCGGAAAAGTGTGTGCCCATGATCTTGAGTGGGCGTGGGTACAATGAGTCGCCAAACTGAGGCCTGAGGCGTTCGTCACAACCACGCCGTATTGATTTCGTGCCCGCTCGGGAACATGTTGAGGTACTGTACGATCCGCGGCAGTGCAGCGAGATTCGGAGTCGCGCCGTGCGGCAATTCCTGCCGCCAGATGATCAAGTCACCCGCTTCCCCCGCGATCGGGATCGCCCTTAGCTCCCGTGCAAGCGCGCGCGGATCGGCGTCCGGGGGCAAGTCCCGCAGCCACTCCGAAAGCTGCCGGTGAAAGCCCGGGACGCAACTGAAGGCGCCTTGATCGGCCGCCGTATCGGTGAGATACAAAATCGCCTGCGTCCCGAACCGCGGCGGCGGCGCGAGCGTCATGTCCCAATGCAGCGGCGTGCCTCGAAAACGATCTCCCGGGCGCAGCGGGGGATTCACGCCGCACACATCCACGTTCATCCAGAGATCCTTGCGCCCCCAGAGTTGCGCGAACGCGGTATGGATGCGCGGCGACTTCCGGTTCGCCCACAGCGCCGGGTGGTGCGCCAGCGGAATCCACAGATCCTGCCGATACCAGGACTGCGGCCGTTCGATCGACATGCCCGTAAAATCGAGGATCGCCTCGACCGCGGCGCGGCATGCGTCGCCGTCCGCTGCCTGCTTGACCACGACGTACCCGTGCTCGTCCCAGAAGTCGAGCTCCGCGCTGGAGAGCACGGGCTCGGGCAGAATGCTCTCCAACTCGAACCGGCCGTCGCCACGCAGCGCGCCGTTCAGCCGCTCGATCCGTTCCGGCTCGATCGCGCCGCCGTTCTTCGCGAGCACCCACTCCTCGAACTCCTCGAATGTGGGAGACTGCCTTACCAGGTAGTCCAAGGTCTCTCGCAGACCGAGCCGCAGACCGGCCAACAACACCCGGTCCTGCCGCAGCTCCTCGCCGGTGGATGGCGCCTGCTCCGCATTCGAGCGCGACGCGAGGGTCCGCTCCCAGAAGCGCTTCAGACAGAGAATCGGTGGCACTTTGGGAATGATACAGCGCTACGGGCGCGGGTCGGGGAGCTTCATCCGCGACAGCCGCGCCCTCGCCGCCCGCAGCTCCTTCGCGATCGCTCCCATCGCCTCGTCCAATCGCCCTTCGATCCGCTTCAGTCGCTGCTCCAGCATCCCGATTTCGCTGGCGCGATGCTCGTCCGCCGGATGCGCGAAGCCCGCATCCGTCAAGCGTTCGAAAAGCTCTTCCTTCGCTTTGCGGCCAAGGCCGCGAATCGGCGCGTCGAGATCCAGGCGCAGCACGTCGGCAATGGTCTTGCAGCCGGCTGCACGCAGTGCATTGCGGGCGCGAACGGGGAGCCCCAACTGTTCCAGTCCCGAGTCGGCGTCGATAGGAATTGGTAATTCCATTCGTGTCCGCACAGCCGATTCTATGCAAACCAATTCCTTCAACTCCAATCGAAAAAACTGATCGGGGCCATTCGGACCTCCGAATCCCCTCCATAGAAATTATTGATTAGCGTCCCGATCCGGGAACGGGTAGAGTAGCTGAAACACCCCGTCGTGACCGTCTTGTAACGGCTCATTCCCGACCTCGCGCGTCGGACCATTCCACTACAACTTTTGCACTGAGAGAGAGGAGTTTTATGCGGACCAGTTGTCTACGTGCACTTATCGCCGGAGCCTCCGTGCTTGCGGGCTCGTTGTTGGCTCAGGACCCGGCGCCGGCCCCCGCGCCCGCCGCCGCGAGCGCTCCCGCTCCCACCCCTGCGCCCTCCGCGTTCACGCACTTCGGAACGGACTTCAGCTTCCTGTTCGATGGCTACGTGGACAAGAACTTCAACAACCCGCCGTCGGGGATGAACCAGCTTCAGAATTTCGACTTCCGCGCCAATATGGCGCACGTCAATATGGGCAAGATCACGATCGATCACGGCCCCGCCCCCGTCGGCTTCCACCTGGACGTCGGCTTCGGACAGGCCTTCGACTGGATCCACTCCACCGACCGCGCGCCCGAAGCGTTTAAGTACTTCGAGCAGGCGTACGTCAGCTTCAAGCCGAAATCCTGGAAGGGCGTCGAAGTCGACGTCGGCGAGTTCGTCACTTCGGCCGGCGCCGAGGTCATCGAGACCAACGCCAACTGGAACTATTCGCGCTCGCTGCTCTTCGCCTGGGCAATCCCGTATTACCACTTCGGCGTGCGCACCTCGTTCCCCATCGGACCGCACTTCACCGGCGGCTTCCAGGTGGTGCAAGGTTGGAACAACATCTACGACAACAACAGCGGCAAGACCTTCGGCTTCAACGGCGCCTACGCCTGGAAGAAGGTCACCTGGACCAACGTGTACTACGTCGGACCGGAGAAGAGCCACACCAATAAGGGCATCCGCAACCTCTACGACACCACCGTCGCCGTCAACCAGACCGACAAGCTCAGCTACTACCTGAACTTCGATTACGGCCATGAGGCGGGCGCCCTCGGATCGCCTTCCGCCAAGTGGGGCGGCGTCGCCGGAGCGATGCGCTACCAGGTCGGCAAGAAGACCGCCTTCGCCTCCCGCGTCGAGTACTTCAAGGACGCCGACGGCTTCTCGACCGGCACCGCCCAGGCCCTCAAGGAACTCACCCTCACCGGCGAGTACAAGATGAGTTCCTGGCTGATGGCCCGCGCTGAGTTCCGCAACGACTGGTCCGACCAGCCCTTCTTCAATAAAGAACACAGCCTCGGCTCCAAGACCCAGCCGACGGCGCTGCTCGGGATCGTCGCATTCCTCGGACCGAAGAAATAGGGAGCCATGAAAAAAATCGAAGCGATCATTCAGCCGTTCAAAATCGACGAGGTCAAGGACGCGCTCCTGGCCATCGGTGTCGACGGCATGACCATCACCGAAGTGCGCGGCCACGGCCGCCAGAAAGGCCATCGCGAGGTTTACCGCGGCCAGGAGTACAAGGTCGACCTGGTCCCCAAGGTGAAGCTCGAGATGGTGGTGCCTTCGGAGCGCTCGGACGAGGTCATCAAGGCCCTTGGCGACGCCGCCCGCACCGGCAAGATCGGCGACGGCAAGATATTTATCAGCGATGTAGCGGAAGCGATTCGCATCCGCAACGGAGACCGCGGCGCGGCGGCGCTTTAGAACGCGCGAGGCACAGTAAACAACCCCTTCGGAGACGACCCCTAACATGACGAAACTAACCTTCACAGAGAAAGTGTCCCGTCTGCGCCGACGGTTACACGACCCGGAATGGCGGCGTTACGGCGCCATTCTCGTAACCGGAAAAGCCACGGCCATTGCGATTCTTCTGCTGATGGTCCTGTTCCAGAACCCCGGCCTGCTCGGGATGCGGACCTTCGCCGCGGATCCCGTGCTCAAGGGCAATGACATCGTTAACCCGCTGAACACCGTTTGGACCCTGGTCGCCGCCTTCCTGGTGTTCGGCATGCAAGTCGGTTTCACCATGCTCGAAGCCGGCTTCTGCCGGTCTCGCGAGACCGTCAACGTCCTGATGGAATGCATCGTCGACACCTGTCTCTGCGGCATCCTGTTCTACGCGTTCGGCTTCGCGTTCATGTTCAGCCACGGCAACGGCTTCATCGGGCTGAACTGGTTCTTCCTGAACGGCGCGCCCGCCACCTACGAAACCAGCGGCGTGGCGTTCCTGGCGTTCTGGCTCTTCCAGTTCGCCTTCGCCGACACCTGCTCTACGATCACGTCGGGCGCCATGATCGGCCGTACCGGCTTCGTCGGCGACCTGGTCTACAGCTTCGCGGTCTCCGGCTTCATCTACCCGATCATCGGCCACTGGGCTTGGGGACCGGACGGCTTCCTCGCCACCATGGGCGCCGCCGGAAACTTCCTCCCGACGCTCGGCCAGAGCTTCCATGATTTCGCCGGCTCGACGGTGGTCCACACCATCGGCGGCATGGTCGCGCTCGCCGGCGCGATCGTTCTCGGACCTCGTCTCGGCCGCCGCTTCAAGCGCGACGGCGGCGGGCCCATGCTGCCCCACGATCTGACGATCGCGGCCTGCGGCGGCCTGCTCCTCTGGTTCGGCTGGTACGGTTTCAACCCCGGCAGCACGCTCTCCGCCATGGACTTCGAAGGCATCGGACGCGTCGCGGCGAACACCACCCTCGCCGCTTGCGCCGCCGGCCTCACCGCCATGGCCGTTGCCTACAGCATGAATAAGAACTGGGACGTCAGCTTCACGGTTAACGGCTTCCTGGCCGGCCTGGTCGCCATCACCTGCCCCTGCTACTGGGTCAGCCCGACCGGTTCGATCCTGCTCGGCGGCATCGCCGGCGTGATCGTCGTCTTCGGCGTCGAACTCCTCGAATGGCTCCGCATCGACGATCCGATCGGCGCGGTTCCGGTCCACGGCATCTGCGGCATCTGGGGGACGATCTCGCTCGGCTTCTTCGCCTGCGGCAAGTACGGCGCGACCGGCCAGTTTGCTGCCGACAACTCCGCTCCGCTGAAGGGCCTGTTCTACGGCGGCGGCGCGACGCTCCTGACCGCGCAGGCGATCGGCAGTGTCATCATCACACTTTCCACCTTCATCGTGGCCTACGCCGTAATGAAAGCGGTCAACGCCATGGGCCTTCTCCGTGTCTCCCACGAAGGCGAGGCTCTCGGCCTCGACCTCCACGAGCACGGCATCTCCGCTTACCCCGAGTACGTCCTCTCGGCCGGCGGACGCCCTGCCGCGATGGTCGTCCAGTCCACCGCCGGCGGTTTCGGCGCGGAGCCCGTCAAAGGGGTCCGTGCGCCCGAACCGGCCAGCTAACCTAACCCGGTCCGCTTCTCCTCCTGGCGCCTGCATTCCTCACCGGATGCAGGCGCTTTTTCTTGCCCGCCGACCCCTCATCAATATTTTGGATTCCCGCTATAGAACTTTCCCGTTTGGCGCCAGAGCTCCTCTGGGCAATACTAGATCGACTCAGAAGCCAGCCGTGACTCCGAAGCACGGCTTGACCGCACCCAGCCGACCCTGTTGCTCGGCCCTGTTGCACTCCCCTCATCCCACGAACCAGGAGTGGACCCCGTAAAAGGAGATCTGACATGGCAGACAACAACGAACCGAAACTGCAAGCGACTCTGGGCCTCACGGGCCTGACGATGAACGCAATGGCGCTCATCGCTCCCGGCGCCTTCCTGTGGCTCACGTTTTTCATCCAATCGACCACCGGCGCGACCGGTCCTGCGATGTGGGCCGGCATCGTGCTCGCCCTCCTGCTGTGCCTCGCGACGGCGGTCTGTTACGCGGAAATGGCGAAGCTTTACCCCGGCACGGGTAGCTCCTACTACTTCGCCGAACAGTCGTTCCTGAATCACGACAAGGCGTGGAAGTACGCGCGGCTCTCCAAATTCATCGTCGGCTGGGGCTCGCATCTCTATTACTGGATCTATCCCGGCGTGATGGTCGGCGTCATGGGCGTGCTCTGCGGCTACCTGGTCGGCACCCTCTGGCCCAACGTGATGAGCGCGTCGAACCCCGGTCCGATCTTCATGATGGTGGTCGCCGTCGTGTTCTCGTTCTTCGTCGCCTGGATCGCTTCCCGCGGCGTCAACGGCTCGACCTCGGTCAACATCGCAATCAACGTGATCCAGATCAGCGCCCTGCTGGTCTTCTCCGTGATGGCGCTCGGCTACCGCGCCAACCACCCCGTCGGCAGCGTCGCCTGGCAATTCGACTCCGCTTCCGGCGATGCGTACACCTATCAATTCCAGACGACGAAAGTCACCACCGCCGGACAGACCGCCGACGTGATCGTCCGCGACGACAAGGGCGTCCCCAAGCCGCTCCTCGACGCCGCCGGCAAGCCCGTCCCCTACACGATCTCCTATCCGGAGAAGGACGAGAAGGGCAACTTCCTCTCCCACGCCACCGCGTCCTCGGTCGTCTCGCCGCACAATTTCGGCTGGATGTTCGTCCAGGCGACCGTCGCCATCCTCATCCTGGTCGGCTTCGAATCCGTCACCTCGATGGGCGGCGAGGCGAAGAACCCACGCCGCGACGTCCCGATCGCGGTCGTCACCTCGCTCCTCGTCCAGGGGGCCTTCTGCTACCTGATCGAGTACTTCGCGGCGAACTACTTCTTGAATAGCGGATATTCGATGCAGAACGCCTCGGCCTCCGCGGCCCCGATCGGCGACATGATGATCGTCGTCGGCAACGCGCTCTTCGGCCCCGGCGGCGGCAGGATGTTCATGCTGGTGCAGGCGTTCACGGTCTTCCTGGCCCTGATCGGCACCACGCTCTCCTGCATGAACACCGGCGCGCGCGTCACCTACGCGATGGGCAAGGACGAAGAGGTCCCCGAGCACTTCGGCTTCCTCCACTCCAAGAGCCTGACCCCGCACCGCGCCATCTGGACGCTGGCCGCGATCTCCGCCGTCGTCGGCATCTTCTCCGTCTGCCTCGCGTTCGGCGATGCCGGCGCTCCCCAGGATAAGGACATCAAGGCCTTGCCGCAGGGCGTCTTCTCCAGCGTCGGTTACACCACGCACGACAAGATGGCCGCGCTCCCGAACAGCCTCCTCACGATGACGCTCGCCTCCAACTTCGGCACGTTCCTGCTGTACGCCTTGAGCTGCATCATCTGCATCGTGGCCTTCCACGGCCGTCCCGACTACAACTTCATCCGCCATCTGCTCATCCCCCTGTTCGGGCTCGCCGCGAATTTGGGGTGTATGGCGTTCTACCTGGTCGGCCCCTTCATGGGGTACGGGACCAAGATGGAGCCGCTCCTCGCCATCGGCATCGCTTCCTGCTGGGGCATCTACGGCGCCATCTACTTCGTCCGGACCAACAAGGTGAAGGGCCGCACGACGCTGGTCGCCAACCGCGCCTCCATTTAATGCTCGACCTCGACCACGCGCGCCTTTCCGACCCCGGCAAGGCGCGCGATCACAACGAGGACTACCTCGGCTACAGCCAGCCTGCGACCGCCGACGAAGGACGGTCGCACGGCTGGCTTTTCGCCTTGGCCGACGGTCTGGGCGGACACGAACGCGGCGAGGTCGCCTCGCGCGCCGCCGTCGAGCGCCTCGTCGAGTTGTTCCAAGCCGCGCCCCGCGACGAGCCACTCGGACCGCTCCTGACGCGCCTCTTCCGCGACGTCAACGCCCACATCTACGGACTCGCCGACGGCTCCGGCATGGCGACCACCCTCGTCGCCTGCGTCCTCCGCTACGATCGCGCCGTGATTGCGCACGCCGGCGATTCGCGCTGCTACCTGGTCCGCGACGGCGAGGCCCAAGTCCTCACCCGCGACCACTCCGCCGCCCGCAACAAGCTCACCCGCTCGGTCGGCAGTGAGCTCTTCCTCAACGTCGACACCACCGAGCTGAACGTCATCCCCGGCGACGTCCTCGCGCTCTGCTGCGATGGCCTGCACACCGCCGTACCCGACACCGAAATCGCAGCCATCGCCGGCCGCCACCCGCGCCTCGACGCCGCCGCCCGCGAGCTCGTCGATCTTGCGAACCAGCGCGACGGCAGTGATAATATAAGCGTTCAATTGATCCGCGTACGGAGCGTCGAACGCGTCGGCATGTACCGCGGACGAGTGTACAAGCTCCGCTAGCCGACGCCCTACATGACCTCACTTCACGCCGGCGATCAGCTCGACCACTACCGCATCGAAAGCGTCGTCGCTCGCAGCGGTATGGCGTCGATCTTCCGCGCGACGGACATGCGCACCGGCCAGCAGGTCGCGATCAAGGTCCCGCACCCCGAGATGGAGGCCGACCCCGTCCTGTTCGACCGTTTCAAGCGCGAGGGCGAAATCGGCGAGAAACTCGACCATCCCGGCGTCATGAAGGTCTTCTCCGACCCCGAGCGCAGCGCCGTCTACATCGTGATGGAGTGGGTCGAAGGCCGGCTGCTGCGCCAGGTCATGGGCGCGCAGGAGCGCATGCCCGTCGATCGCGCCATCCGCATCACGGCGGCGATCTGCGACGCGCTCGACTACATCCACCGCAACGGCGTCGTGCACCGCGACCTCAAACCCGAGAACATCATGATCGCGGACGACGACCGTATCAAGCTCATCGATTTCGGCATCGCGGGCAACGCCGGCTCGAAGCGCCTCACCTTCGGCAAGCTCTCCCAGGTGGCCGGCACGCCAGACTACATCTCCCCCGAGCAGGTGCGCGGCAAGCGCGGCGACGGCCGCAGCGACATCTACGCGCTCGGCATCATGCTCTACGAGATGATCACCGGCAAGACGCCGTTCTCCGGCAACAATCCCTTCGCAATCATGAACGACCGGTTGGTGAACAATCCCGTCCCCCCGCGCGAATGGAACCCGGAGATCGCCCCGGAATTGCAGGAAGTCATCTACCGCGCGATCGAGCGCGAACCGCAGAATCGTTATTCGACCGCCAACGAATTCGCTTACGACCTCGAGCACCTCGATCAAATCGGAGTCGAAGACCGAGCGGAGCTGAAGGACTGGAAGCACCGCAAAACGCCTTGGCTGCGGAGAATCCTGTTCTACGTGGCGATGGCGATGATCCCGGTCGTGATCTTCGGACTGCTCCTGTTGGTAGCGAAAACGAAATAACTCCTCAAACAGAGCCGCGCACGACAGTAAGCGGTTGTCGCCGCAAACCGAAACTGCCGGCCCGCCGTGACGCGGCGACGCCACTTCATCGGTGCAAGGGGCAACCGCTTACTCCGTGCGCGGCTCTGTTTGGAGATTCTTAATCGTCCCGGTGACCAGCGAAGTCCGGATACGCCCCCGCCCCCAGCTCATCCAAATCCATCCCGCGCCGCTCCGCGTCCGCCGACGCCCTTCCACGCATCGCCCAATTCACGACGTACATCACCGGCAGCACGAACCCGACCGCCGTCGCTGCGCCCGCCAACTGCGCCCATCCGTTCGCCTTTCCAAACAGCGCCGCAGCCGCCAACCCCCACAGTCCGCCGACCCCATGCACCGCGACCGCTCCGGCGGGATCGTCCACGAACAACCTGCCCTCCAGCAGTTCGATCGCGATCGGGGCAAGGGCCCCCGCCACCGCCCCCGTCAGAATCGCCCCCGCCGCCGGCATCGACCCACAACCCGCGCTTACCGCGACCAGCCCCGCTGTCCATCCATTCGCCGTCAACGAGGCGTCCGTCTTGCCGAAGCGCAGCCGCGTCAAACCGGCCGCCGCCAAGCCCGCCGCGCAGCCGGCGACCGTCGTATTCATCACCGCCGCGATGACCGGCGCGCCCGCCGCGTTCACCCCCTGAATCCCGACCCAGACCACGAAGCATCCCGTCACGACCAGCACCGCGTTATGTCCCGGGAACGCCGTCGGCATGCCCTCCCGCGTATATTTCCCACGCCGCGGACCGAGCGTCCACGCTGCCGCCAGCCCCGCCATTCCGCCCGCCGCGTGAATCATCCCCGAACCGCCGGCGTCGACCAACCCGAGCCCCGCCAGCCATCCTCCACCCCACGACCATCGGACCAACAACGGAAACACCACGCCGCCCAATACCGCCGCCGACACGCAGATCCCGCGCAGCCGCCATCGTTCCGCCCCGCTCCCGAGCGGAATCACGGCCACCAGCACGGCCCCGAACATCCCGAACAGCGACCGCTCATCCGGAGGAGCGCCCCGCGTCCACACCGCGCTCGCGAGCGTCCACGCCAACACCGCCACCGCCGCCGCGCACAACGCCGAGACCATCGCGTGCGCCGCGTTCCGCGCGCGACACAATCCCGCGGCCATCATCGCGATACCGGCGGCCGCAAAAGGAGCGAGGAGTAGGCTCATCCCCGCCGTCCCATGTGCGCCCTTGCCAGCAGCGCGAGCCCTCCGGCCTCCACGGCGGCGCCCGCGGCGAAAAATGCCGCCCGTTTGGCGCCGTCGAGCAGCGCCGCCGCTGCCAGCACGATCGCCCACCCCGAAATCAGTAGAAAAACGCCCGTGAGTTTGATAGATGGTATTGTAGGTCACCGCGCAGCCGCGCCCGCCAATCAATATTTTCGATTCCCACGATAAGACATTTCCGTTTGGGGGCGGCCCGCGCGCACGGGATACTGAAACCCTAGGTATGGGTTTCCAGGGGAGCGCCAACGCAATGGCCGGAGCGCCGGAGAAGTTTCAGTCGAGCCCGCCGTGGCGCGCAATCGAAGACGCCTTCCGCGAGACCGGCGACGCCTCCGCCGTCCTGACCGGCCTCACCACCGCCACCGACGAAATCGTGCGCCACGCCTACGCCACATCGATCGGCCGCGCCTTGCCGAAGGCCGCCGCCATGTTCGCCGTCGGCGCCTACGGGCGCTCGGAAACTTTCCCATACTCCGGCGCCGACATCGTCATCCTGGTCGACAACGTCTCCGATTCCGACGCTCTGCGCGACGCCAAGGGAGCCTTCGCCCGCGTTCTCTGGGATGCCGGCCTGCGCCTCAACTACTCCGTACGCACCCTCGCGGAGTGCGTCGACATCCGCGAACAGAACCTCGAGCTCGCCATCAGCCTCCTCGATCGCCGCTTCCTCGCCGGCGACGCCGACCTGCGCGCCCGTCTCGAGGACCGGCTGCCGATCGCGCTCACTCGCGCCGCCAAGAAGATCGCGCTCCGCCTGGTCCACTCCGCCCGCGCGCGCCATACCAAATTCGGCCACACCGCGCAGCGTCTCGAGCCGGACGTCAAGGAAGCCCCCGGCGGCTTGCGCGACCTGCGCATCGTCGACTGGCTTGCGAAACTCTTTCCCGATCTAGCCCCCGACCCGGCGCTCGCCGATGCGGGACGCTCGCTCGCCGTCGCCCGCTGCTTCCTCCACTACCGCGCCGGCCGCGACGTGAATCTGCTCGACGCCGCTGCCCAGCCCGACCTCGCCGCGCCTCCCTATTCGCTCCCCACCCCCGCCTACTTCCGCGCCGCCCGCCTGGTCCGTAACCAAACTCGCCGCGCGCTGGAAACCGTGGAGCGCAGCAACAGCTCCCTGCTCGACAACTTCCGCGAATACCGCACACGACTCTCGAATGCCGAGTTCACGGTCGCTCGCGACCGGGTCCTGCTCCGCAGCCCCGGCCATCTCGAAAGCGATCCCGAGCTGCTCCTGCGGTTCCTCGAATTTGTCGCGCGCCACGGCATCGCGCCCGCTCCCGAAACCGAGCGCCGTCTCGAGCGTTCCCGCGAACCGCTCACCGCGTGGTTCGCTCAATCGCGCCCGCTTTGGCCGGCGCTGAAGAGCATCCTCGCCGCGCCGCACGCCGCGCTGGCGCTGCGCACGCTCCACCAGACCGGACTCGCGCCCGCCGTGCTTCCGGGCTGGGACGACGTCCGCGACCTCCCTGTCGCCAAACCGGGCCGCTGCTTCACCGCCGACGAACACGCCCTACGCTCGCTCGAAGCCGTCGCCTCCCTGGTCTCCGCGTCCGAAGCCGGCGCCCAGCGCTTTGCCACCGTCATCTCTGAAATCGATCAGCCCGCCGTCCTCGCGCTCGCGCTTCTCTTCGCCGATCTCGACCCGGCCCGCGCCCGCGCCGCCGCCCAGCACATCCAGATGCCGGCCGACGACGCCGCCACGCTGCTGTTCCTCCTCGACCGTCAGGAGGAGCTCGACGCTTCGCTCTCCCGCGACATCGACGATCCCACCGCCACCGCGCAGATCGCGCACCGCGTCGGCACGGTCGAACACCTGCGGCTGCTCGCCATTCTGACCTACGCCGGCATCGCCGCCGCCGATACCGAGGCCGCCGCGCCGTATCGCCTCGAACGCCTCTGGAAGATCTACACCGCCGTCCACCACGAACTCACCCGCGAGCTCGAAACCGAGCGCATCGAGGAACCGCCCGCCGAATTGCCGGAGGTCGCCGAGTTCATCCAGGGCTTTCCCAGCCGCTACGTCCGCGCCCATACTCCCGCAGAGATCGCCGCGCAATATGCGCTCTATGAGCGCAGCCGCCCCACCGGAGTTGCCGCCGATCTCGACCCGATCGAAGGCGGCTACCGTCTCGCCGTGGTCGCGCGAGACCGTCCGTACTTGTTCGCGTCTTTCGCCGCAGCCATCAGCAGCTTTGGACTCGACATCCTGAAGGCGGAGGCGTTCTCGAACACCCGCGGCGTCATCCTCGACACCTTCGTCTTCGCCGACCCGCGCCGCCTCCTGCAGCTCAACCCCTCCGAGGTCGAGCGGCTCCGCGACCTCGTCCACCGCGTCGCCCTCGGCAAGACCGACGCGCAACGCCTCCTGCGCGGTGTGGCGATCCCCGACGCCAAGAAGCGCACCGTCGCCCCCGAAGTCCGCTTCGACTCCACGGCCTGCGACACCGCGACGCTGGTCGAGATCGTCACCGACGATCGTCCCGGCCTCCTCTACAGCCTCGCCACGGTGTTCTCCACGAACTCCTGCAACATCGACGTGGTCCTGATCGACACGAAAGGGCGCCGCGCCATCGACGTGTTCTACGTCGCGTACGGCGGCCGCAAACTGTCACCGGACATGGAAGAGCGCCTCCGCGAAAAGCTCATCACCGCCTGCTGAAGTCTTTCTGACGCAGAGACGCAGAGACGCAGAGAACCCAAAACGGCTGTTCCTCTGCGTCTCTGTGTCTCTGCGTCAAATGGAGCATCCAAGGTTGATACGATACCTCCATGCCTCCGTCCACTCGCCGCAGCTTCCTGTTCACTGCCGGCGCCGCGATGACCGTTCACGCCGCATCCCCCGCCGACGAGGTCGCTCTCGGCGTGATCGGCGCGGGCGGACGCGGCACGCTCGTCATGACCACCTTCCAAAAGGACGCCGCCCTACGCGTCGCCGCCGTCTGCGACGTCTACGAGCCCAACCTCGAGCGTGCCGCCTCCACCGCCGGCACGAAACCCAAGCTCTACCGCAATTACAAGGAGCTGCTCGCCGACAAGTCCATCCAGGCCGTCCTCATCGCCACGCCGGAGCATTGGCACGCCCAGATGGTCCTCGACGCGCTCGCCGCCGGCAAGGACGTTTACGTCGAGAAGCCCCTCTGCCACACGCCCGAGGAAGGCGCGAAGCTCGTCGAGGCCGAGCGTCACACGAAGTCGATCGTCCAGGTCGGGATGCAGCGCCGCAGTTACGACCTCTATCAGCAGGCGCGCGGAGTGGTGGCCGCCGGCAAGCTCGGCGCCGTTCGCATGGTCCGCTCCTGGTGGCTGAACAACTACCTCGGCGGCGGCCCCGCGACCAAGCTCGACGGTCCTCTCGACTGGGAGCAGTGGCAGGGCCCCGCCGAACGCCGCCCGATGGACCCGAACCGTTTCCGCAACTGGCGCTACTACACCGAATACTCCGGCGGCATCCTCGCCGATCAGGGCGCGCACGTCTTCGACGGTATCCACATGCTGATGGGCGCGGGCTTTCCCTCGGCCGTGAACGCGTCCGCCGGTAAGGTCCATAAGGCCGGCGTCAATCAGCCCGAATCCGTCGTCGCCATCGCCGAGTATCCCGAGGACTTCATCGCGACGTTCTCGATCAACTACGCCGCCATGCAGTACCGCACGCGCAACGACCAGCTCAACTCGCTCGACGGCGACGCCGCCCGCATGGACATCGGACGCGAGGAGTTCAAGGTCTTCGCGAAAGGCGCCGAGGACACGCCCGCCGAAGCCGGGAAATCCGCACGCGGCTTCAACTATGCGACCGACCTGCACGTCGCCAACTTCCTCGAATGCGTCCGCACCCGGCAGACTCCGACCGCGCCCATGCGCGTCGCGTTCCAGGCCGCCCTCGTCGTACAGCTCGCGAACCTGTCGCTGAAACAGGGCCGCCGCATTCGTTGGAACGCCACCACGAACAAGGTCGAAGCGTGATCCTCCGTCCGATGTCGCACGCCGACATCCCGGACGCGCTCCGCCTCTGCCGCGCCAGCAACTGGAATCAGCTCGCGGACGATTGGCGCGTGTTCCTCGATCGCGGCGGCGCGTTCGTAGCTGTCGAGGGCGGCGCGATCGTAGGCAGCGTCGCCCACCTCCCGTTCGATACGTTCACCTGGCTCTCGATGATGCTGGTCGATCCCGGGGCGCGTCGCTCCGGCATAGGCACCCGTCTCATGGAAGCGTGCCTCGACGCGGTCGGCGAGAAGCCCGTGCGCCTCGACGCCACGCCGTTCGGCGAGCCGCTCTACCGCCGCTTCGGTTTCGTCGACGAGTACGTGCTGCAACGCGCTCACACCAGCGGTCCCGGCGCGTCGTGTCCCAACGCACGTCCCATAGACCCGGCCGATCTGCCCGCGATCGCCGCACGCGACTACGAGGTATTTGGCGCCGATCGGGGAGCCCTGCTGGCGGATCTCCTCCGCCGCGCTCCCGATCTCGCGTGGCAAACGGAGCGCGCCTACTGCTTCGGCCGCCCTGGACACATCCGTCCGCAGATCGGGCCGCTGGTGGCGTTGGACACCGCGGACGCGCACTGCCTGCTCGCCCATTGTCAGGCGGCCCACCCCGGCGTGGTGTTCACGATGGACACGCCGGTTCCCTCCTCGCTGGCGATCGCCTCCGAACGGCCGTTCCTTCGGATGATCCGCGGCGGGGCGCCATCGGTCGCACATCCCCACGCCTTCGCGATCACCGGTCCTGAGTTCGGTTGACGTCGGCGAAATGTGAGCATCCTGCCGAACTGCGCACACGTTTTCGCGTCGCGTGAAGTCGCACTCACCCAGCGCCGCTTCACACTCGTAAAGGTAACCTCTCTCACCCCGCAACCGTTCCAGCGCATTCCACAATGGGCAAATCATATGGCTACGCAACTGTCCCCCCAACAGGCGCAGACGTTTTCATTCTTCGATGCGACGTCCTCCGAATGGAGGAGCAAAGCCGAAGGACGCCTTCACCGCGTCAACGTAATCGCCCAACGCAACGCTTGTGTGCACCGCGTGCAGCACGCGGTCCGCGCCGAATCGATGCTCGACGTCGGCTGCGGCACCGGCGAGCTGGTCATCGAAATGGCCGCCAAGGGCGTCCAGGCGACCGGGATCGATTTCTCGCCCGAGATGATCCGCGCCTGCGAACAAAAAAGGCTCACGGAGCCCGCCGCCAACACGCGCTTCTTCTGCACCTCGGTGTTTGACCATCGCGCGGACGACGAAAGCGAAGGGCTGGTCAGCGCCCTCGGCTTCATCGAGTACATCTCACCCGCTCAATTGCGGGAATTCCTGGCCTTCGCCCAACGCGTCCTCCGCCAGGGCGGCGCGCTCGCAGTCGGCTCCCGCAACCGGCTGTTCAACCTCGTTTCGTTCAACGAATACACCGCCCTGGAGCTTCAGCTCGGCGCCGTCGAGGATCTGATGCGCGAGGCGATCGCGATCGAGAGCGGCGCCGAGGTTGACGCGATCCACTCCCCCGCTCTCCCGCGCCCCGACTCGCATCCGCGGACCCGCATCGACGTCGCGACCCGCCATCAGTACACGCCGGGCGAGCTCGCCGCCCTGGTCCGCGACGCCGGCCTCGTGCCCGAAGCGATCTATCCCGTCCACTACCACGCGATGCCGCCCGCGGCCGCCGATTCCCTCAAGCCGATGCACATCGCCTTCGCCAACCGGATCTTCGACAATGCGCCCGAGGAGCGCCGGCTGCTGCCATACTCGTCGAGCTTTGTGCTCGCCGCGCGGAAGCCGTAGCCTACTTCACGTCGACCCGCAGTTCCTTCGGCCGCCGTCCGCGCATGTCGCCGAGGAACGCGTCCGTGTACCGGCGATTGAGGTCGATCGTCGCCACCGCCGCGCCCGGTCGGGACGCCTGCGATAGGCGCTCACCATACGGGTCCATCACGTACGTCGGATGATCGTAGCCCGACGCGATGAGAAACACCTTGTTCTCGATCGCCCGCGCCTTCGCCAGCGTCTCATCGCCGCCCCAGATCGGCATCAGGACCATCTCCGCGCCCTTCAGCGCCAGCGCGCGCGCCGGGTCGGCGTAGAAGACGTCGTAGCAGATCATGATTCCGACCGTCCCGAAGTCCGTGCGGAACACCGGATAGTCGCTGCCTGGCGTCAGTCCGGCCTCGACCTCCTCCCGCGGCAAATACACCTTCCGGTACTTCCCGGCGACATTGCCCGCCCGGTCGATCAGCACCGCTGTGTTGTAAATGGCCGCGCCCTCGCGCTCGTAGATCCCCGCCACCAGGTACGCCGACCGCCGCCGCGCCACGTCGCCGAGCGCGCGCGTTGTCGGACCCGGAATCGACTCCGCGACCTCGGGATACGGCTTGCCGTTCCCGACCACCGTGATCCCCTCGGGCAGCAGGATCACATCCGTCTTCTCCGGCACGTGCGCCTCGATCGCGTCCACGAACAGACGCACATTCTCCTCCGCCGACTTGGTCCGATTCGGCCGCAGGTTGACCGACGCGACCGTGACCTTTCGCGGTCCCGGATCGGCAATCGCCTCGAGCGAGACATCGTCCCACCACACCGTCCCCTGCGGCGCGTTCGAAAGGTACAACTGCATCACGACCGACGACGCTTTCGCCGGAGCCGGCGCCTCCAGCCACACCTTAGTCCACTCCCCTTCGCGCACCTCGCGGTACACGTAATCGGGATACTCGATCCGCTTGCCGTCCGCGCCGCGCCAGTCCAGCCGCGCGACCACCTGCCACGACGGCGCCGTCACCGCCTCCGCGCGCCAGTAGGCCGTGAAGCGATACCACCGGCCGGGCTCCACGCCGTCCGCACGCCGCTCCCAGCCACCGTGCTCCGCCACGTTGCTGTTGCCCGAGATCGCGCGCGACTCCGTCCCGGTCCGATGCCGCAGCGGGTCGACGAACGTCCGCGGCATCGTCTCCGCCCGCGCGCTCCACACCGTCCAGTCGCGCAGTTGCAGCGGGCCGCTCCACGCCGCCCACGCCAACATCAGCCCCCCTAAGACCCGCATCCCGTCACCCCAGTTTGTACGGCGCGCGATACGTGTAGCTCAGATGCCGGTTCGCCGCCGCATTGTTCGAAAACCGCTCGGCCTTCGAGTCCCACTCGAGGAAGCTCCGCGTCTTATGCGCGATGTTGCCGATCAGCACCGCGCTTGTCGAAAGATGTCCCGTCAGAATGTCCGCATTGCACTTGTTGCGCGACCTGATGCAATCGAGGAAGTTCCGCGCATGCGCCATCGTGTCCGACCCGGTCGCGCCCTTCACCGACTTGGGCTCGATCGCCGCCTTCCGCGCCGCATTCACGGCGCTGCCCTTCGTCCGGTCCAGCGGATTTCCGTACGCATGCCCGTGATCGTAGCCCTCAAAGAGGTCGCTGACCTTCTCCGGCACGACGTCCCAGCTCGTGTTCCGCACGTACAGCGTCCCCTTCGTGCCGCGCAGCTCGAACTCGGAGCTCGGCCCGTTCGGCGGCGCGGCGTTCGCGTTGTACTGCTCAAACACCACCAGTGTCCCGTCGAATTCCCACAGCACCTGCAGCGTGTCCGGGATCTCGCGATTGTCCCGAATCCCCGCGTACCGACCGCCGATCGCGGTCACCGCCTTCGGCGCGTCCTGGCCGAGGAACCAGCGGATCACGTCCACATAATGGACCCCGAAGTTGGTCAACTGCCCGCCCGAGTAGTCGTAAAACCAACGGAAGTTATAGAACGCCCGGTTGGAGTTGTACGGAACCTTGGGCGCCGGTCCGAGCCACCGATCCCAGTCCAGATCGCTCGGCGGCGGACCGTCTGCCGCGGGTCCGAGCCCGTTCGGCCACTCGTTCTTCACGTGGAAACACCGCGCCGCGGTCACGTGCCCGATCCCGCCCGACCGCACGAACTCCGCCGCCTCCTGATACGTCTTCCACGACCGACGGTTGGTCCCGACCTGCGTCACCCGCTTCGTTCGCTCCGCCGTCTCGACCATCTTCCGGCCCTCGACCACGGTCAGGCTGAGCGGCTTCTCGACGTAGACGTCCTTGCCGGCATTGCAGGCGTCGATGAACATGAGCGCGTGCCAGTGGTCCGGCGTCGCGATCACGACCGCATCGACGTTCTTATCGGCGAGCAGCTTCTGGTAGTCCTTGTAGCGGGTGGGAGTCGCGCGCGACTTTTTCACCGCGAAATCGAGATAGTCCTCACGCAGATCGCAGACGGCAGCGGTCTGTGCGTCGCCGTGCTCCAGGAACGCGTCGTGGACCTGATCGCCGCGATTGCCCAGGCCGATATACCCAACGCCGACGCGGTCGTTCGCCCCGAGGATGCGCGAATAGCTCAGCGCGGTCGCGGCCGCCGCACCGCGCGCCAGTTCCCGTCGAGTCAGAGAGTTCATGGCCCGTACCTTAACACGGCGCTTCGGACGACTGCGCGGTGCGCCGCAACAGCTTTTCGATGACTGTGAAATCCATCTCCGCCGGCTTCTTGAACCGGATGCAGCCCTTGCCGATACTCGCCGCCGGCAGGGCCTCGCGGAACTCGTCCACGACGTCCTTCTTCATCACGTACAGCGCCACGTACTGCTTCTGGCTGGCGAACGCGACCACGGCGGCGCCGTCCCGCTTGTAGCACGGCATGCCGTACTCGATGACTTCGTCGTACCCCTTCAGCGTCCGGCGACATAGTTCGTGCAGCTTCTCGATCGTCGACCGCCGCTCCTCCGGGACCTCCGCGATATATGTAGCGACATCGGGCGCGTGGCTGATCATGTGTTGGTCAATTCGGCTTCGACATCGCAAGCCGTTCCGCTTCCATGAGGATGCGGCCCAGCGACCATGTCGTGAATGGCTCCGAGCGGAGCCCCTGTCGATCTACCACCCAGGTCTGTGGAATGCCAACGTTGGAGAACAGCCTTTCGGAGAGGGCTTCGTTCACGATGACAGGGAAAGTATATTTCTTTTGCGCCATGTAGGTCCGAACCGCGGCCGGCGCGCCGTCGATGCTGAACGTGAGCACCTGTATCGCGTCGGAACCCCGCCACTTGTCATAGGAGCGTTGAATCTCAGGATGCTCCCGAAGGCAAGGGCCGCACGTCGTTGCCCAGATGTTGATGACGGTGACCTTACCCTTTAAATCGCCGAGCCGCCAGCGGCGGCCATCGACAGCCGCGCCATCGAAGTCGCTTACCGGGGCGACGAACCTCAGGCGGTCGGAGATGACTTCGGGGGCTCGAAAAATCGTGGCGCCCGCCGGCGAAACTGGTTTGGGCGACTGCTGGGCCGGGATGGAGAGGACAGCAAAGACCAAACCGCTGACGAGCAATCTCATAGAGGAATCGCTCCGAGCAGTATATTACGAGCCCGCGGCAATGAAAACCGGCAAAATGCGCGGTTTTTGAGGCCGCCGAGTGAACAGAATCAATCACTTGAAATCGCAATTCCGCACATGAGGTGCGGTTTTCGCCCGCGCGTTATACTCGTATTTCCCGTGTTTCATTCCATTGAAAAGCAAGTCTCCGACGCCTTCCGCGCGCACATCCTGATCCGCTACGGCGTCGACACCGCCGTCGTCGCCGAGCAGCCGAGGCAATCCGACTTCGGCGAGATCGCCGTACCCATCGCCTTCCAACTCGCCAAGCAGCTTCGCCAGGCGCCCAAGAAGATCGCCGCCGAGCTCGCCGAGGAGATCGGTCCGATCCCCGGCGTCGCCTCGCTCGAGGTCGCGGGCAACGGCTACATCAACATTCGCCTCGACCGTGCCGCCTACGCGGGCGCCGTGCTCCGCGGCGAGTTCGAAGAGCTCACCGGCGCCGGCGAGAAGATCATCGTCGAGCACACCAATATCAATCCGAACAAGGCCGCGCATATCGGCCACCTGCGCAATGCCGCGCTCGGCGACACCTTCGTCCGCATGCTGCGCGCCCTCGGCAATCGCGTCGAGGTGCAGAACTATATCGACAACACCGGCGTGCAGGTCGCGGACGTCGTGGTTGGCTTCCACTTCCTCCAGAAGAAGACGCCCGCCGAAGTCCAAGCACTCATCGACGATCCCACGGTCCGCTTCGACTACTACTGCTGGGACCTCTACGCCCACACGTCGAGCTATTACAAGGACCACCCCGAGGCCGCGCCGTGGCGCAGCCAGACTCTGCACGCGATCGAGGCCGGCGAGGGCGATATCGCCGAGCTCGGCCGCATCGTCTCCGACGCCATCGTGCAGGCGCACCTCAAGACGATGCTGCGCATGGACGTCGAGTACGACGTCCTGCCGCGGGAGAGCGAAATCCTCCACCTCCAGTTCTGGGCGAACTGCTTCGAGCTCCTCAAACAGCGCAACGCCATCTACTTCGAGAAGGAAGGCAAGCACGCGGGCTGCTGGGTGCTGCCCGGCCTCTCTGAAGAGGGCAAGGTGATCGTGCGCTCCGACGGCACCGTCGTCTACACCGGCAAGGACATCGCGTACCAGCTCTGGAAGTTCGGCCTGCTCGGCAAGGATTTCTATTACAAGCCGCTGCAGACGTACGCCGACGGCCGCGTCCTCTGGGTCACCACCGACCAGCCGACCGAGTCGGGCCAGCAGTTCGGCCACGGCGCCCGCGTCTACAACGTGATCGACACGCGCCAGTCGTACCTGCAGGACGTGGTCGAGGCCGGTCTACGCGCGCTGGGGTACAACGAGCAGGCGGACCGCTCTATCCACTTCAAGTACGAAATGGTGGCGCTCTCTCCGCGCTGCTGCGCCGATCTCGGGATCCCGCTGTCGGAAGAGGACCGCAAGCGTCCCTACGTCGAGGTGTCGGGACGCAAGGGTCTCGGCGTCAAGGCCGACGACCTGATGGACAACCTGATCGCGAAGGCGCTCGAAGAAGTGGCGTCGCGCCACCCCGAGAATACCGAAAACGAGAATCGCACCGTAGCGACCCAGATCGCGATGGCGGCGCTCCGCTACTTCCTCCTCAAGTTCACCCGCAATACCGTGATCGCGTTCGATCTCCAAGAGGCGCTCAGCTTCGTCGGCGAGACCGGCCCGTACGTGCAATACACCGCGGTCCGCGCCGCGAAGATCCTGAAGAAGTACGAGGAGACCGTCGAGAAGCTCCCCGACTTCACCGCCGAGCTGACCGCCGAAGCGCTGGCACGGCAACTGGCGTCCGAAGATTTCTGGCAGTTGCTGCTCACGGCGTCTAAGGCGGACGCAGCGTTAGAGGATGCGGTGACAAGCGGTGAGCCCGCGGCGGTCGCGCGCTACGCGTTCCAACTCGCCCAGGCCTTCAGCACCTTCTACGAGAAGTTCCCGATCATCTACGAGAAGGATCGCGAGAAGAAGGTCTTCCTCTTGTGGATGACCGACTTCTTCCGCCGCCAGCTCGAACGCACCGCGGGAATCCTCGGCATCCGCATTCCAGCCTACATGTAGGCCAGGCGGAGCCAGCGGCCGGAGGGACACAACACCAGCCGTACTCCGTCGAGGAAGTCAGTTCCGAGAATGACCGCCGGGGTGCTGCCCCAGCCCAACGTTTGGAACGCCCCGAAGTCCGCGATGCCGAGCGGCATCTTCCGGACGATAGGGCCAAAGCGCACTTCGAGGCTGGGCGTCTCGGCGACACTGACTTCGTGTCCGTCGAGCCCGGCCGGCGCTGCCGCGCTCAGCTTCAATTCCGCGGAGTCGCGCGAATACCCCAGCGCCTTGGCCGCCGCCCAGTTGAGACTCGTGTGCCGCGCCCCCGTATCGAGGATGCCGCGCAGCTCCTGCCCACCGACCGTCACCGCGATCCGGATGTGGCGGTCGTGGTCTGTCTCGAAGCGGATCGCGCCCTCCGGAGCCGCGGCCGGAACAGTCGAGAGCGTCAGATGCGGAGAGTGGAAGTCCGCCACGAGGCCGTCGAGGAAGTCCATTCCCAGCACACCCGCGATGGGTTCGCCGAGCGCGCGTTCGAGCATACGCAGGTCGGTGAGGCGGACCTCGAAATCCTGCCGCCGGATCTCGCCGACCGCGACGGACGGCATCACGACGATCTGGATCATAACGGAGCCTTGCGTGGTGACGATCGATTCCGCCCCGATGCTCGGCGGGCGGTCCTTCAATCCGTTCCAGAAGAACCCGGACAGCAACGTGCGTGTAGAGGCGGTGTCGATGACGAACGCACCCGACTTGCCGCCGACGACCGCGTCCACCAGAAGGTGTCCAGTCGAAGCAGTCCGTAGCGGAACGTCGGCGGCCTGCGCCGCGTGACACGCTAGCAGGACAAGCAGGAAGATGCGCATTCTGTCCAGCATAGCCGCAGCCAAGCGCCGATGAGGCGGTATGATCGAAAGTATGGAACGGCGAGTGGTGCACATCAGCGAAGCCGATGCCGTGCGGGACCTGGCTGCCATCCTGCAACAAGTGCAGGCTGGCACGGAGATCGTGATCGAACGCGACGCGCAACCTCTCGCCGTCATCCGTGCCGCCGCTCCGACTCGTCGCACGATCTCCGACTGTATCGCGCTGGCGGAAGCCCATGAGAAGGAAATGAGCGACGCGCCAGTGCTCGATTCCGACTTCGCCATCGACGTGGAAGAGATCGTCCGCAACCGAAAGCCGTGGAACCCGCCCACGTGGGGCTAATTCTCGATTCCAGCGTGGTGATCGCCGGTGAGCGGCGAGGTCACACGGTTCGACAGATCCTCGAACAGTTCAAGACAGCTTACGGCGAGATCGAGATTGGTCTCTCGGTAGTGACCATTGTGGAACTCGTCCACGGTGTCCAGCGCGCCGGGACGGAAGAACGGCGACGCCGACGGCAGGCCTTTGTGGATGAACTGATCCGCGACGTACCGGTTCATCCCGTCACCCTCGACATCGCCCGCTTGGCCGGCCGCATTGAAGGCGACCGAGCCGCCGAAGGCATAACGATCGCATTCGAAGACCTACTGATCGGCGCGACTGCTCTGCAACTCGGCTTCGGAGTCGTGACCGGGAACGTCCGGCATTTTGAAGTCGTTCCCGGCTTGCACGTCGTGCACTCCTAAAGGCGCTTCGACCCCACATAAAGAAAGGCCGCCCGCGTTCAGCAGGGCGGCCCAAACCGGCGCACCGGAATTTCGGAGCGGCGGGCATGAGGCTTACGATTCCGTGCCCGCCTTCCGGATTATTTATCCTTCTTCTCCTTGTCGTCCGCCTTCCGCTCGGTCCGCTTCTCCTGGCGCGGCTCCTTCCGCTGTTCGGGAGCCGGACGCTCGGCGCGCGGCGCCGGAGCGGGAGCCGCCGGAGCGGCTGCGGGCGCCGGACGATCCACGGGGCGCGGACGATCCTGCGGCGCAGGACGATCCACGGGCCGCGGACGATCCTGCGGAGCCGGACGATCCTGCGGCGCCGGGCGCGCTTGGGGCTGCGCGGGTGTCACCGGCTGAGCCGGTTGATCCGTCTGCGCCGGACGCCCAAAGCGCCGTCCTTCATTCTGCTGCTGCGCCGGAGGCTGCTGCGCCGCCGGAGCCGCCTGCTCATTCGGCGCCGGACGACCTGTAACCCGCCGGTCATTCGGCTGCTGCCCCTGGGGCTGCGCCTGCGGCGGACGATCCTGCTGCTGCTGATCGCCGAATCGCCGGAACCCGCCGGGCTGTTGCTGCTGCGGCTGGGGCTGAGCCTGCGGCTGCGATTGCTGTCCGTTTTGCACATCCGGACGGCGCATCGGACCACGCTCCTGCCGCGGCAACACGCCGGGCTGATTCTGCGGCGCCGCGACCGTCGACCGCACCATCGGATTGCGCTGCTCATTCCCGCGCAGACGATTCATCTCGCCCGCGTCGAGCGGACGTCCCGGGTTCGCCTGCAACGCATCGCGGCGCCGGTCGAACGACACGGGGGCCGGCGGAGGAGTCCGCTGCACCACGACCGTCCGCTCCACGACGCGCACCGGAGGACGCGCCGCGATCGGGCCGGCATGCGCCAGCACGCTCACGCGCTGCGGCGCGATCGCCGCCGTCGTCCCAATCACGCGCGCGCCCACGACCTCGCGCTGATCGATGATCATGGCGTTGCGGCCCACGCGGCCGGCGGACACAAAGGTCTGCTGCGACGTCGCCGTCACCGCTCCCGGGATCCGCTGATTCACGTACACGTTATTGACGACCGTCACGTTCGTGACGTGCGTGACGTTCACCCGCCGCACGTACACATCGCTGACGCGGTACGCCGGCCGGTAGACTTCACGCGGACCCAGCGGGAACCATGCCGCCACACCCGCATGCGAGGTGCCGACGAAGACCACGAGCGCCGGGGCATACACCGGCCGCGCGCCGACCACCATGCGGCCCGGCACCCACGCCCAGCCTCCGCCGATCATCGCCCAACGCCCATAGTGGAAGGGCGCGAAGCCCCACGGCGCGTCGTCGATCCAGGTCCAGCCCCACGGGTCGACCCACGCCCAGTGCCCGTACCGATACGGCGCCCAACCCACGTCGACCGTCCGCGGACGCCACACCGGACCATAGTCCGGCATCTCAGTCCAAACGCCGTTCCGGTCCAGATCCTCGTACCCGACCATATCGCGCGGAACGTACTGCGCCGAGATGCTCTCCTGATCTTCCTGGCGATCGCGATCCTCGCACCACAGGTCGAATTCGCTCGGCGGAACTGCCGGCCCGACGTCCTGCGTCACGTTGTCCACGCCCGCCGCGCGGCCGGTCTCACGAGGACGGACCGCGAAGCCCGCTCCCCCACCGGTCACCTGCGCGCTGCCCGCCCGCACCGTCACCGCGGTCTCCGCCGCGTCGCCATTGGCGTCAATTCGGTACTCGCCCGGACGCAGAATCGTGATCGCCACGTTCGGGGTATCGACCTCGAAGCTCTCATCGTCCGCGAGTTGGCGAACCTTGATCTGCAGCGACCCGTCGGTCAGGCTCAACTGCACCGTGCGGTCGTCCAGGTTCAACACCGACATCGCTGTCCGCGGCGCCATCCGGATCGCCGTCGAACCGGCGTGGACCTCGACGCGGCTATCGGCGTCGGCCCACAGATGGTCGCCCGTGGTCAGCGGGTAATTCAAGGTGGCGGCCGTCCATTCGTCGACGCTGCCGGGACGGAACGAAACCGATCCGCTCACAAGATTGATGCGCGCCACGCGCGAGGGCGGGTCGGCGTCCTGAGCGAGGAGCGGCGCCACCGCAAGCGCCAGAAGGGCCGGGAACAGGAGCAATTTACGTGACATCTTCGCCTTCCTCCAAGTCTGATTGACGCACGAATTCCTTAACAAAGTACGTAGGTTTCATTAAAATCCGAAAATCTGGTCCGATATTAGGCTACCGCTTTTACGGAGTGGATCAATTCCACCACCCGTTGGCGCATTTCAGCCAATCCGAAGTGTGCGCGTTCACCATGTCCGGGCAGCACCCATTCGAACCGGTAGCGATCGAGCAGCGCCACGGAATCCAACTGCTCCCGCCAGGAGTACCAGCAGACGTCGCGCGACGCGTTCAAGCGGCCGCGATTGCGGCTCCACCAGATGTGATCGCCGCTGAACAGGAATTCGTCGCGATAGAGCAGCGCGCAGTGGCCCCGCGTGTGGCCCGGCGTCGGAACGGCGACGAACTCCGGCGCGAGTTCGACGGGTTGAAAGCCCTCGATCACTCTCTCGGCCGCGGGCTGAGCAGCGAGCTCCAACCGGTGGATGATCCGCTCCGAGCCGAAGCGCTCCGCGTATTTTGCGGCGTCGGCGACGTCGTCCCGGTGCGTCAGGAAAATGTGGCGCACCCCGCCCAGTTCTTCGAACCGGCGCGCCAGCTGCTCGACGAATCGGGGCGAATCGATCAGCCAGTTGCCCGCCGGATGCTGCACGAAGTAGCTGTTCCCGCCGAACGACTTGGGCGAGTTGAAACCGCAGTAGTAGACCCCGTCCGCGAGCCGCATCGGGAACTCGCCGACCGCGACCTTCGCCTCGGCCGGCGCGCTGCCGCCGATCGACCCGGTCGGACACGCCAAGGCTGCGCGCACCGCGGCGCGCCGTTCGTCATCGTCGCGTGGTTGGATCTTGACGTAGGAGAAGTCGCCCGTTTCGCCGAAAGTGGCGGGAGCGAGTTGGCGGCAGGTATCGCAATCGATACAGGTCGTGTCGACGAAGAAAGCCCCGGGGACGTTCTGGGGCACGGCGTGTTCCCGGGTCGCCATGCCTTCAGGATAGCGCTCTCGCCCTCAGCCCTTCCCCAAATACAAAAACCGGAACAGGAACAGAGCAGTCAGGACATAGACCAGCCAGTTCACCTGGCGGAACTTCCCTCGCAGCACCTTAATAGCGGTATACGCGATGAAGCCGAACGCCAGCCCGTTCGCAATGCTGAACGTCAACGGGATCATCACGACGGTCAGGAATGCCGGGATGGCCTTCTCCGCGTCCAGCCAGTCGATCTCCGAGAGGACGCTCGCCATCATGCTGCCGACCAGGATCAGCGCGGGAGCCGTCGCCGCCGCCGGAATCGCGCCCACCACCGGCGCGAGGAACAGCGCCACGACGAACAGCAACCCCGTGACAATCGCAGTGACGCCCGTCCGCCCGCCGACCGCGACGCCTGCCGCGCTCTCGATGTAGCTCACGACCGTCGACGTGCCGGTCAGCGAGCCGACCACCGTCGCCGCGGCGTCCGAGAGCAGGATGCGGTCGAGCCGCGGGATGTCGTTGTTCGCATCGAACAGCTTCGCCTTCTTCCCTACCCCGACCAGCGTCCCCAGATTGTCGAAGAGGTCGATGAACAGGAAGATGAAGATGATTTCGCCGAATCCCATCCGCAGCGCCGCGCCGATGTCGAGCTTGAACGCCGTCCCCGAGAGTTGGCTCCAGGCATGCGGCTGCGGCGCCCAGCGCGCCATTCCGAGCGCCAGCGCGATTACGGTCGTCCCGAGAATTCCGATCAGCATCGCCGCGCGCACGCCCCACGCCAATAGCCCCGCCATCAGCAGCAGGCAGCAAACCGCCAGCGCCGTCTGCGGCGAGCGCAGATTGCCGAGCGTGACCGTCGTCGCCGGGTCCTTCACGATGATGCCCGCGTTCTGCAGTCCGATGAACGCGATGAACAAGCCGATCCCGGCGGCCACCGCCGCGTGCAGTTCGAACGGAATCGCGCGCACGATCAACTGGCGAATCCCCGCAATGGTCAGGATGAAGAACGCGACTCCCGAGAGAAACACCGCGCCCAGCGCGATCGGCCACTCGATCCCCATGCCGAGCACGACCGTGTACGTGAAGTACGCGTTCAGCCCCATTCCCGGCGCCAGCGCGATCGGGTACTTGGCGAACGCGCCCATCAGGATGCTGCCGAACGCCGCCGAAATACACGTCGCCGCCGTCACCGCTGCCAACGGCATTCCCGCCTGGTGCAGGATCGACGGGTTTACAAAGACGATGTACGCCATCGTGAGAAACGTCGTACACCCGGCGAGAATCTCGGTGCGCCAGTTGGCGCCGAGCGTTTTGAAGTCGAAGTACCGTTCCAGGCTGTAGCGCAGGGACATGGGCATTACATTCTATCGTCTGCGGCGGCGAATGCGAGGAGGCCGGCATCATTTCCGGGCGCGGCGGCGATCTGCAACCCGACGGGTGGAAACTCCGTGGTCGGGACCGAGATCGCCGGAGCGCCGAATGCCGTCCAGACCGCGTTCATCCGCGGATCGCCGGTGCTCTCGAAGCCGGTGGGCGCGGGCCCAGTCGCCGCGTGCGTCAGGACGATGTCCCACGCGCCGAACAGCTCGCGCCGACGCGCCGCGATGCAGTCGAGCGCCTCGCGATAGGCGCGCTCGGGTATCGCCAGACCCGCGCGGATCAGCGCCGCGAGCTTCGCGCCCATGCGCTCGCCGAACTCGCGATATCGCCCCTCGTGCGTCCGCGCGCCCTCGTACGCGTTCACGACCAGCGCCGCCCGCACGACCTCGTCCCACCGCGCTGGAAGTTCGTCGCGCCAATCTGCGATCCGCGGAGCCGCCATGGGCGCAACGGCGAAGCCGAGCCCCTGCCACAGCCACGCCATCTCGGCAGCAGTCGCGGCGAAGAACCCGACCGTGTCCAGAGACGGCGCAAACGGCAACGCGCCGTCGAACGGGATCAGCCCGTAGCTCGGCTTGAACCCACACACGCCGCAGTACGACGCCGGCCGCAGCACCGACCCCAGCGTCTGCGTCCCGATCGCGAACGGGACCATCGCCGCCGCCACCGCCGCCGCCGACCCCGCCGAGCTTCCTCCCGGAGTGTGCCCCGGCAGCGCGGGATTGCGTGTCGGCGCGGGATCGAACGAAGCGAACGCCGTCGTTTGCGTCTTCCCGACCAGCACCGCACCGCGCGACCGCAGCATCGCCACCAGCACCGCGTCGCACGCGCCGCGCCGTCCCGCATACAGCGGCGAGCCGTACTCGGTCGCCAGCCCCTTCGTCTCGAAGATATCCTTGGCTCCGAACGCGACGCCGCGCAGTGGACCGTCCGCCGTCGCTGGCTGCGGCGCCACCGCGACCCACGCACGGATCTCGCCGTCGCACGCGGCGATCCGGCGCAAGCAGTCGTCAACCGATGGAAAGTGCAAGCACCCACTTTATCGCTACTTTGTGCTTCAATCAGATTTTCCGGTCTTTTCCGACATGCCCTTCATCCACGACGATTTCCTCCTCGGCAACGACGCCGCGCGCCGCCTCTTCCATCAGTTCGCCGCCGCCGAACCGATCCTCGACTATCACTGCCACCTGCCTCCGCAGGACGTAGCCGCCAACCGCCAGTTCCGCAACCTCTTCGAGATCTGGCTCGAAGGCGACCACTACAAGTGGCGGGCCATGCGCGCCAACGGCGTCGCGGAGCGCTTCTGCACCGGCGACGCGAGCCCTCGCGAGAAGTTCGACGCCTGGGTCCGCACCGTCCCGCAGACGTTGCGCAATCCGCTCTACCACTGGACTCACCTCGAGCTGAAGCGCTACTTCGGCATCGACGAACTTCTCAACGAAGGCAGCGCAGATCGTGTCTGGGAAACTGCTAACGCCGCTCTCGCCACGCCCGAGCTGAGCGCGCAGGGCATCCTCGGCAAATTCCACGTCAAGGCGGTCTGCACCACCGATGACCCCATCGACGATCTCGCGTCCCACAAAGCGATCGCCGCCTCCGGCCTCGCGACCAAGGTCTTCCCGACCTTCCGCCCCGACAAGGCACTGAACGTTCACCTGCCAGACGTGTTCAATCCGTGGGTCGCGAAACTCGCCGCCGCGAGCAACAACGAGATCCACAGCTTCCTCGACTTCGTCGAAGCCCTTCGCCAGCGCCACGACTTTTTCCATTCGATGGGAGGACGCCTCTCCGACCACGGCGTGAATCACGCCTACGGCGAGTTTGCGACAGACTCCGAGGCGACCGGCATCTTCGATCGCGCGCGCAAAGGTCAGGCGGCCACGCCGGACGAGCAGCGGCGCTTCGCCGGCAATCTGATGCTCCTGTTCGGACGCCTCGACGCCGAGAAGGGCTGGACCAAACAGCTTCACATCGGCGCCCGCCGCAATAACAACACACGCGGGTTCCAGCAGCTCGGTCCCGACGTCGGCTTCGACTCGATCGGCGATTGGCCCCAGGCCGACGCCATGGGCAGCTACCTGGACGCGCTCGACCGCGAGAACGCGCTCCCCAAGATCGTCATCTACAACCTGAACCCCGCCGACAACTACGTCATGGCGACCATGATCGGCAACTTCCAGGACGGCAAGATCGCCGGCAAGGTCCAGCTCGGCAGCGGCTGGTGGTTCAACGACCAGAAGGAAGCCATGCAGTGGCAGATGAATGCGCTCTCCAACTGCGGCCTGCTGTCGAAGTTCATCGGGATGCTGACGGATTCGCGGTCGTTCATGTCGTACCCGCGCCACGAGTACTTCCGCCGCGTCCTCTGCAACCTGATCGGCGCCGACATGGAGTCCGGCGAGATCCCGAATGACGACGCGCTGGTCGGGCCGATGGTGAAGAACATCTGCTACGCCAACGCGAAGAACTTCCTCGGGCTGAACGTCTAAGAACTGCTCTCGCGAAGACGCAGAGGCGCAAAGAACACAAGCGCACGGAAGCCGGACATTTGTCCGGCCTTCGTCACCCAAGTTGTTGATTTTACTCGCAGTAAATTGACAAACCCGGACATTTGTCCGGACTTCCCTGCCGCGCACAATCTAAAGCTGCCCTAGTTCTGTTGGACGACGCGCGCCGCGAAAGCGCCTCCACCTCCGCGATCCTCACCCCGGAATACGCCAGCCCGGAGCAGATGACCGGCCGCCGCATCGCCACCGCCGCCGACGTCTACGCGCTCGGCAGACTGCTCCGCGCGCTGCTCGGCGGCGAAGCGCCGCGCGACGTCCGCAGTATCGTCGCCATGGCGACTCGCCTCGAGCCGGAGCGGCGGTACGGATCGGTCGACGACCTCGCGGCCGACGTCGCGCGTTTTCTGGACGGGCGGCCTGTGCTAGCGCGCCGCGGAAGCTTTGCGTATCGGGCCGGTCGCTTCCTGCGCCGCAATCGTCTCGTCGTCTCGGTAGCCCTGATTGCGACGCTCGCGCTCGGCGTGGCTGTCTACTCCAGTTGGGCGCAGGGCCGCCGCGCGCAACGACGGTTCCATGACCTGCAAAAACTCGCGCGCTTCCTCATGTTCGACAACTACGATGGCCTGCTGAAGTTGCCGAACTCCACGGCGCAGCGCCGGGCCGTGCTGGAGGCCTCGAAGGAGTACATGGAACGGCTGTCGCTCGAGGCGGCGGACGATTCCCGGCTCGCGAGCGAACTGGGCGATACGTGGATGCGGCTCGCCAACCTCCAAGGACTGCCCCACGCCGGGAATCTCGGCGACACGGCGGCAGCGCTCGCGGCGGTAGAGAAGGCCCGGCTTTCGGACGAGCGCGCGAAGCGCCTCAGCCCCGATCACTGGGCGGAAACGGCGCCCGGCGTGCGCGCGTACTACTACTCGCCCATGCTGTGCCGTGCCGGGCGCTTCGACGAAGCCATCGAGGTCGCCCGTCAATACGTCACGCTTGCGGCGCGAGTCCACGCCAGCCGCCTGGGCAACGCGAAGGCGCGGATCTTCGAGGGGCAAGCCTACCGGACACTGGGCGAATCGCTGCTGGGCGCTGGACACGCGCGCGGAGCCTTCGCCGCTTTCGACATGGCCGTGCCATTGCTCGCGGATCGATCCGGCCTCGATGGCTTGTGGCTATTCGATAGCGTCGAGGATCAGGCCGGCGCGATGCTGGGCGCGTCGTCGGCCCTCACACGCATGGGCGATCTCGACGCTGCGCTCGATCGGGCTCGCGCCGCGCGGCGCCTCGCCGCCGAGTGGATCCCGCGCGAAGACCGCGTCGCATATCACCTCGAAATCGGGCGTGCGTGGTCGCAGGAGGGCGGCGTGCTCGGGCGTCTTCAACGCATGGCGGACGCGGAGGCCGCGTTCCGCGAGGCGCTCAAGATCTTCGAACCCCTGGAGTCGGCCGATCCCTCGAACTTCGAGGCGCCGCAAGACGCGGCTGATGTGTATCGCGACTACGCGCTCGCGCTGGAGGAGAACGGGAGAGTGTCGGAGGGGAGTCGGATGGCATCGCGCGCCGCCCGCCGCTATGAAGCAACAGTCCAGCACGATACTCTGAATCTCGAGGCGCAGGATGCACTCGCCAAGGTGAGTGCGCTGCTCCACTAACTAACTACGCCTGTAGATTTACTAATATTGTAGGGGCTGCCGACCGATAAGCCGGTTTCTGTACCCTTGCGGGCGGTAGTCATTCCTCTCGACCGGATATTACTATCCGGCTCTAGCGACCTACCCGGAAGTCGAGCGGGACGGGCCGCCCCTCCTCCCCTATTTGGTCTTGCTCCGCGTGGGGTTTGCCAGCCATCCGAATTGCTCCGGACGCGGTGCGCTCTTACCGCACCATTTCACCCTTACCCGATCTTGCGACCAGGCGGTATATTTTCTGTTGCACTTTCCGTAGCCTCTTGCGAAGCCCCCGGCCGTTAGCCGGCACGCTGCCCTTTGGAGACCGGACTTTCCTCCCCCGTTGCCAGGGGCGACTACCTGTCCGGCAGCCCCGACGTACATTGTCGCATTTTCTTTCCTCATAATGTGCGCTCCCGCACCGCGTAGCGACACATAAACCACATGATTCCCGATAGATACTAGGCAACTTCGGTGTATTCTATGCTTAACTGCGCTTTGAGCCGGATCGAACATTGGGAGGATTCGGCACACGCTGTAGGTGAAACGCCGTAAGCGCCACGGTATTTGAGGCGCAACCGTATTCGACAACGTCATGTTTCGAGCACGCGCGATCAAGTTGAGGAGAGTACGAAGACCATGAAGAAACTAGCAGCGATAGGCGCGCTCGGGGTACTCGCGTCCTGTCTCTATGCCCAGGGGCTGAACACCGGTGGTCAGACCAAAGACGACTGGGAAGAAATCAATTTCGAGTTCAATTCCTCTGTGCTTTCGGACGGCTACCCGAGCCTGCTCCGCCTGGCAGAATTGCTGACCCAGCACAAGGACTACAAGGTCAAAGTCACGGGCCACACCGATTACGTGGGGTCGGCCCAATACAACGACCGTCTCGCGCTCCGGCGCGCGGACGCGGTCAAAGCATTTCTGGTGAGATACGGCGCGGCTGACGCCCAGATCACCACTTCCGGCGATGGCAAGCGAGCCCCCGAGGTCGACAACAAGTCCAAGGAAGGGCGCTTCATGAATCGCCGCGTCGTCCTGACCCTAACGGACGCCAGCGGAAAGGTCATTAAAGAGGGCGGAATCGGCGACATTCTGCAGGTTCTTCAGGACATCAAGGACGCCCTGAAGAGGCAGGAGGACTGCTGTCAGCAGATCCTCAAACGCCTCGACAAGCTCGACGACATCCTCGCCGCGCTTAAGAACCTCCAGGGTGAGAACGACAAGCTCACCGGCCAGTTGAACGACCTGCGCAACCAGCATAATGCCCTGCGCGACCAGGTCGCCGGACTGCCGAAGCCGCTCACCTCCGGCGAAACTCAGAACATTGCCCACACCGAGGCGATGGGCGCCGTCGACGAGGCCCAGAAGCGGAACAAGAAGTTCGCTCTGCTCGGTCTCAACCTCGGACCCACCTTCGGTCCGGGACGCTCCGGCGACTTCACCTTCAATGGCAGCGCCCGTTTCTTCTCTCCGTTCGGCGGAGATGGAACCCGCGCCGTCCAGGCCCAGGGCGAGTACATGTACTACCCGGGCCGCAAGGAAGGCCAGTTCGATATCGGTCTCGTGCAGCGCTTCGGCAACTTGCAGGCCGGCGGCTTCGCCAGCATGAAGTGGCTCGAGATGCGCGACTACAACGGCGGCGGCGCGCTCGGCCAGGCGGCGTTCCTGTTGGACTACATCTTCAAGGGCGGCCGCGTCGGCGCGTTCGTGACTCGCGGGTTTAAGAACTACGCGATCCTGAATAGCGTCACCCTGGCGCCGGGAGCCTTCCTCCAGACCTACGCCCGCGTCGTCAATCAAGAGGGCGTCAACTTCATGTTCGGCGTGGGCGAGAAGGCCCACATCGAGGGCGACCTCGCCTACTTGAAGATGCGCACCGGCAGCCGGGACGCTCGTCCGGGCGCGAACCTCAAGTTCGTGCAGCCGGTCAGCGACCACGTGGCCTTCGCCATCGGCGGCGCCTACAACCCGACGCTCGTCAACCCGCACGGCAGCGGTGAGCTGACGGTCGGCCTCCTCGTCGGCAACTTCCCGCGCTCGCAGGACTTCCAGGGCATGACCGCTCCGGTCCCCATGGACGTTCCGCGTGTCCGGTACGAAATCGGCACCCGCCGCGTGGGCTCCAGCCCGCCGATCGCGGACGCCGGTCCGAACCAGCTCGGCATTGCCGCCGGCACGGTTACCCTCAATGGTTGCGGCTCGTCCGACCCGCTCAATCTGCCGATCACCTTCCAGTGGACGCAGATTGCCGGCACGAATGTGGCGCTTTCGAGCACCACCACCTGCAACCCGACGTTCACCGCCGCCGCCGGTCAGACCTACAGCTTCCGCCTGACCGTCCGCAACACGGATAACCTCTCGGCCAGCGCCACCACGACGGTTTCGACCGCCGTTCCGGCCGCCGTCCGCGTCGTCTCCTTCACGGCCACTCCGGCCGCCATCCAGCCCGGCGGATCCTCGACCCTCTCGTGGGTGATCGAGAATGCGACCTCGGCCACGATCAGCGGCATCGGCACGATCGATCCGAAGACCGGTTCGGTCTCCGTGACCCCGGCTGCGACCACGACCTACACCCTGACGGCCACCGGCCCGAACGGCAACACCACGCAAGCGGTGACCGTGACGGTTGGCGCGGCCCAGGCCGGCAACCCGCAGATCATCCGCTTCGAAGCCAACCCGATCAACATCAATCCGGGCGGGTCCTCGACCCTGAGCTGGACCACCACGGGCGCTTCGACGGTCAGCATCAGCGGCGTCGGCAACGTGGCTGCCAACGGCAGCACCACGGTGTCGCCGACCCAGACCACCACGTACACCCTGACCGCCACGAGCTCGGATGGGAAGAGCGTCACCGCTCCGATCACCGTCATCGTGACCGCGGCCCAGGTGCCGACGGTCGTCACCTTCGCCGCCAACCCGGCGACGATCGACGCCGGCCAGTCCACGAAACTCTGCTGGCAGGTCAACAACGCCACCAGCATTACGATCACGCCTGGCGTGGGCAGCAACCTGAACGCGAACGATTGCGCGACGGTCAGCCCGACCCAGACCACCACCTACACCCTGACGGCGACCAACAGCAGCGGCCAGATCCAGGCCAATGTCACGGTCAATGTCGGCCAGGTGCGCATCCTGTCCTTCACGTCGGATCCGGTCACCTCGCTCGCAGCGGGTTCGCCGGTCACCCTGTCGTGGCAGACGCAGAACGCCTCGTCCGTAGTGATCGTCGGCAACGAACTGGCGCCGACCACACTGCAGCCGAACGGCTCCCTGGTGGTCAAGCCGATCACCAACACCACGTACACCCTCACCGCCTACGGGCCTGGAGGTCAGACGGTAAGCGTCACGATCTCCGTCTTCGTTAGGTGACGTAAGGGGCAACCGCAGTAAAAAGGGGCGGCCGGAAACGGCCGCCCCTTTTCTTTTGTGCCCGATCCTTGAGCCGTCGCCGAAGCCGGCTTGCTCCCCGGCCCCCGGCCCCTAGCCCCTGCCCCCTACTTCTTCCACCCTCCTCGAACGCCCGTCCCCGAGTCCATCGGCTCGTGCAACGACCCGCTTTCTCAACGCGGAGACGCGGAGAGCGCGGAGGAAACGCGGAGAACCTTCTACTTTTCTCCGCGCAATCTCCGCGTTCTCCGCGACTCCGCGTTGAATAGGAGCCATCGATCAACCACTGAACGCGACTAGCCCCCCGGCCCCCGGCCCCCCACCCCCGGCCCCCTACTTCTTCCACCCTCCTCGAACGCCCGTCCCCGTATCCATCGGCTCGTGCAACGACCCGCTTTCTCAACGCGGAGACGCGGAGAGCGCGGAGGAAACGCGGAGAACCTTCTACTTTTCTCCGCGCAATCTCCGCGTTCTCCGCGACTCCGCGTTG
>Ga0207661_10000077_pt1 | contig 67190 bp, 65 predicted proteins | sample KBSC713LmetaG_FD_184337 | JGI IMG/M metagenome (GOLD analysis project Ga0207661, IMG submission 184337) | Corn rhizosphere microbial communities from Kellogg Biological Station, Michigan, USA - KBS C7.1-3L metaG (SPAdes) (version 2) | ecosystem: Host-associated > Plants > Roots > Rhizosphere ...
CGACATCCCACCAACCATAAAAATTCGCAACGTTAGCGAACATGACATCCGTGCCATGGGGCGAGCAGTTGACGCCACGGTGTGGAGATGGCTACGCAACCAAGACAAAGGCCTTCATATACCCACCGACAAGATGCCTCCCAGCAGCTGGGAGAAGCGTGGGCACACCTTCCCCGTTGGCAGCTTTATAGAGCACATTATGACTGATGTGGACTCGCAGTATCTGTTTACTCCAGCAACGGCGAACTACGGCCAGGAGTATGCCGACCAACACCTCAGTCCAATACGGCGTATGTATCCACTCGGCACCGACACCAGTGGTATTTTCCAAAAGTGGCGCAATATTATTAACGGGCTCGGCCACCACCTACGCCATGGCAGCAGCGCATACAATCTGGAGCAAAACCCTAATCGGTACGATCGTCTAAGCCTAGAGGAAGGTATAGAGTTACGACGCACCGCCGCTACCGTAGCCGGCCCCGGCAGCACGCGTTTGCCGACCGGTGCCGAGACCGCCGATGAGGCCCTCAGGCAAATGGTCGAAGATGCAAAAAAGAACACCTTTCGCACAGCAGTAAAAGCAGCCCGAACAATCTTGGGCCTCGGCCTTGTCGACGCCGGACTTGCGGCAGCCGTACACCTACCTACCGGTATAAAATTTACAAAAGAACTATCGGAAGACGCAGCAGCGTATCGTAAACAACGGCGGGAGTTTGCGCTCGGCAGGGCGGCACTGGGAAACATTGTATGGAAAGAAATTATGGGAGAACGATTTGCCCAACTGGATGCTATTGCAGAGGCCAAGCGACGGGCAGCTGCGCAAGAAGAGTAGCGTCCAGCGTTTACTTTTCTTTTAAACCGCGCCTTACATACACGCAATTAAAGAGGTATTAGGAGGGAAGTTCAATTTCGCGCGCAAGCGCTACCCAGGCAACTCTGTCCATAAAGCTGTGGTGCATGGGGTAACCATTAAAAGACGCCATAGGTGCAACAGCCGAATCATACCCCTCAAATGGCGAGCGGACAAATCGGATCGCGTTCAGAATACTCGAGGCAATCTGCAAAGCGCCGGCATTATCCGGGCCAAAGAGGTCGCTGGCACGAATTCTTTCTTCAGGATCGAGCGGGCTTTCTAGAAAATCTACAATTTTTTTGATGTGCCTGTGCACATATATTGCGGCCCATCGCTCGTCAGTATCTTTGGCCTGGTGCGGGTCGACCACCACGGGCAAACGCAGACGTTGTCGTTCACGCCCGCCCCTGCGGTCTATAACTGTCTCTTCGTCGAGCAGGTAACTGTGGCAATCGACATCCGGACCCCCGCGCTGACCTTGGACGCCCCCTTCAACGAGTACGGATTGCTTGGTGTGATACTCTACCGCAACGCGCCCGTCGGGGTCGACGCTGGCTGAAGCCAACACCTCTTCATAGCTTCCGGCCACACCCAGATGGTCGAGGGTGTTGACCTTGCTTGCGCCTACTACCGTGCCATAGTCCACTTGCACGGGCGTGAGCGGGAAAAAACCGGCGACGCCGGCACGTAGACTTTGCATAAAAACATCAGGGTCGGGACCACTCTCTAATGCCATAATCCTCGTACTATGCCATATACCTGTTTCACATACAACCCTCCTAGGCGCCATGTTCTGGTATTATATGAGTTGCGCATATTCGGTTTGGCAGTGGGATGAGTGGCAGATCAGGGTGCAATTGGTGATTGGAAGGCGTGGATCCAGAAGATTTTTCGAGTGCGCTGTAATAAAAGTTAGGACAATGAAGGACGCGGGCGTATGGCATCGGTAGAAGACTTCGATTTTGAGGGATCGGTGGGCAGGTTACCCTCGGGGGCAATAGACGCCTTGGCGACGATGATACGAAACATCCCGCCGCAAGGGCTCGCCCAGGTCGATTACGGTTCCGGTGAGTCTGCCGCAGTATTTTTTGCCGATGCCAAGCCTGACGGCTCAGACCGCGATACTTCAGGCGCTTCCAGAGCCCTTAAAATATTCCATGGCGACGACACCCGTGCGGCCTTTGAGGCGCGGATTGTCGAGCAGCTGTCTGGCGGGCCGCCGCCACCTCTCCTCGTGCCTCGGCTGATTAGCTACACGCCCGAAGACCCCGGACACCTCCTTTTGTCGAAGGTGCCCGGCCACGTCCTGCCTAACGAAGCAGTACGCAGCTTTACCGACGCCGAAAAGCAAAAACTCGGCCAAAAAATAGGTGAATTTGTGGCTTGGCTGTCGCAAGTCATTACCCCGGCAAAATGGCAAGAAATTGTCGATACCACTAACCGCGGCGCGGTCCCCGACAGGATAAATAATATTGTGTTTCACGGCGGCAGAGCGCGAAGCGGCGAGATAGCCGACGACACACTAAGCGATGTACTGATTGAGGTGATCGACGAATACGAAGCCCAGCGCGATACCCTTACCGCACCTATTGTTGGCCACAACGATCTCCGCGCCGACAACATAACCTTCACCAGGCAAGACGGCCAATGGCGCCCAAACGGCGTATTTGACTTTGGCATTACCAGGCCAAGTAGCGCGGAAAGAGAACTGCGCCACCTCATGCCCCTGGGAGAGGTCGCCATAGAACCAGCCATTGCTGCCTACGAGCAAGCAACCGGCCAAGCCCTCTCCCGTCCGCTGCTGCGCTTTTGGGCCATCGGCCAAGCGGCATCGGCCTGCGCCTCATTTGCGAGTGGGTCACCCATAAACATCCCCCGGCTCACAGAAAGAGTCAACGACCTAACATATCTGCTGCCCGACCGGGACTGGTCGGGTCTGCAAGCCCTGCTTAGGCCCTAGCGTCCCGTATCGTGCACGTGCGCACCTGCTGGCTACGTAATCTTATTTTTCCTGTAGGGCGCTTTATGCGAGATGCGTCAACTCTTGTTCATCTCAGGGCTACCTGAATAGGTTGATCATTCAGCCCAACTTCCTGGTATACTGATGCTTATAAATTAAGGGGATGGGCATGAAAAAATACTCAAGATTACCTCGCCTCGCAAACTTTTTGGCTTTGGCAGGGCTGTTAGCAGGCATGCTGGGGTCGGCGGCGCCGGTACGCGCGGCGGCGTCTATTGGGATACTTGCCGGCAATGGCACCGACGGGCCACTTATAAACGACATTCCGGCTACCGATGCCCAGCTTTGGGGGCCGTCGGATGTGGCAGTCACCAGCGATGGTACGGTATTTATTGCCGACACCTTCCACCACCAAATCCGTAAGGTTGGGGCCGACGGTATTATCCGGGCCGCACTCGGCACCGGCACACCGGGTTGCGACCCAGCTGGCGGCAACATGCTGGTGCAGCCGCGCGGCATAACTACCGATGCGAGCGACAATATATATGTTTCCAATACGCTCTGCGGCATTGTCGAACGTGTCGACACTACCGGGGCTGTTACAGTTGTGGCCGGGCACTACGATCCTAATGCCTTTTATACGTCTAATATTGTCGACGGAATGCCGGCAACCCAGGCCTTTTTAAGTCAGCCCGCGGGGCTCGACTATGACGATACGACCGGTTCGCTGTACATAGCAGACCAATACTCGCAAAGAATCCTTAAGGTAACAAACGGGGCGATCTCGGTGGTGGCCGGTACGATCAACAACGGCTACGCCGGCGATGGAGGCCCTGCCACCTCAGCCCAGCTTAACTACCCTAACAGTGTGCTGTCGGCTGGTGGTAATTTATATATTGCCGATGCCAGCAACTGCCGGGTGCGCGTGGTAGATGCCACGGGCATAATTAGAACGCTTATTGGCAACGGCTCCTGCAGCAACACGGGCGACGGCGGCCCTGCGGCGCTGGCCGGTATTAGCGGGCCGGCTGATATGGTTATGGATCCGAGCGGTAATTTGATTTTGTCGAGCACTTCCCTGCGCAAGATCACGCCCGACGGCACGGTGACATCGGACGCCGAGGTGCTGGGGGGCTACGGCGGCCTGGCACTGGATCCATCCTACAACCTTATAGCTACCGGAGGCGGTGCCGGCCACCAATATGTGTATAAAGTCTCTGGCGTAGCAGTGCCGCCTGTTACAGACGGGAAGCAGCACGGACGCGTCAACAGCGTTAGCTGGACCGTTACGCCTACCACCGCCCTCTGGAACATCGACGTTACGGTTACCACGAGCGGGGTCAGCTGCCAAACCACCGGCGCCACACTCGTTATAACAGTCGGCACCTGGACCAAACGTCCGACGCTCTGCGCAGCAGACGGGAGCGCTCCGGCTACCTTCAACTTTAGCTGGAAAGTCTTTAACAAAAACCAGAGTTTGCCACCCGGCACTGCTGTGCCCATTACCGCCTACGTCGCCAAGTCAGATGCGCCGCACTACGGCGGCCCAACCACCCAACTAACCGTGCCGTTTCAGCCCACGCTTATTGGGGTCGGTGACTCCTACCTGAGTGGCCACCACCAAACGAGCGACGAACCGCTCTGCGCCATCCCTCCGAGCAGTGCCCTGTGCGCCCCCTCCACGTTTGTAGCCAACGACCCGGCTTTTTCGTGGGTTACCAGGCTGGCCGCCAAACTCAACACCAACGTACCAACGCAGTGGCAGTTGGCATACGACACCAATCACCTGCTGGCCCGCAGCGGCGCAACCACCCAGCAAATGGTCGATAGCCAAAGTTACGACATGATCCAATTACTGCAAGGCCACAGTAATAGTTGGAACATTGTCGCCCTCAGCGGCGGCGCCAACGACGCTGACTTTGCCAGCGCCTTAACCGCTTTTTACAATGCTCACACCCCACAAAACCTCATCTTTCCGCTGGCTCCATGGGCAGTTAAAACGTGGTCGGATTGCCCCAACACCGAAGCCGTGTACAACCGGGCACTGGGCCAGCAAGCCGCAATCACCGCCAACCTGCGGGAACTCATGCAGCGCGCCCGGGATGCCAGCAACGGCGCCGTCCGGTTCGTAGACATGCTCTACCCCTACACTCTAAAAGCCGACAATGTATGCAACGTAGACACGCCGCTTGTAAATCCCGACGACCCAAGCTCGGCGCTTACCTGGCACGGCGCCAAGTCGACCGTCGACACTCTAGATGCCATGCATCTGAGCGTTGACTCCGGCTATAACGACGTAACCGTTGTTGACCTGCGCACCAACTTTAACGCCAACCCGTTGCTGCTCATCCAGCAAACGCGCAACTATGGCTACCCCCACCCCAACGACAGCGGCCAAGACAAGATTTCCAAGGTCAGCAACCAGCTTCTCAAGCAGTAACCGGGCAGATGTAATAAAAGCGCAAGGCATCTGCCCCACACTTAGGTGCCATTAGCCACGGATTCGCGTACGGTACTCGGTAAAGTAGTAATAGCCGGCGGTAAAAATATTGAAGACAATAAAAAATACCGTCCAGTGATTTTTAGCCACGGGCGGCCAGCGCAAAGCTGGCGGCTCACTGCCCGGCAAATGGTCATTTTGAAGCATGTCGTTAAACATCCACACCCAAAACGCGGCCAGTAGTAAGGGAACGATCAAGATAATTGCGATAGCCATACTATAAGTATAGTTGAGGAGCACAACCTAAGCACACGGGCTCGGCACCTGTTATTACTCTGAGCTGCCAAAATTAAAAGAGAGACCTGCAAGCCAAGCCTCTCCTTTAGCCCTAGCACTGGCTTTATTTTGCACTGGCTTTAGCGGCGATTTCGATCTTTTTGGGTTCGGGCAGGGGCGCCAGCGGCACACTCAAGCGCAGCACGCCGTCTTCCAGGTGGGCTTCAATTTTATCCGTGTCGGCCCGCTCGGGTAGCGCAATGCGCCTGTAAAAGCTGCTGGAACTTTCGCGCACCACGTATTTTTTGTCCTTGTCTTCTTCCTTTTCGTGCCGTTCTGCGCTAATAACCAGGGCGTTATTTTCCACCTGGATATTTACGTCTTTTTGCTCAAAATTGGGCAGGTGAGCCTCAATCTTAAGCATGTTGTCCTTAGTGTACACATCGGTCGTGGGTACGTTGTCGCTCTTAAACGGCGTTACCCAGTCGTCACCAAAAAATTGTTTTTGCAGGGCGGTAAGCTGCGCAAAGGGGTCCCATCTCACTAGACTGCTCATTATATTTCTCCTTTCATTATAGTTATATAAATCGTGAGAGAAGCATACATAGCTTCTAATAAGCATTATAGGAAAATTGGCACTCTTACGTCAAGAGTGCCAATTTGCGTTCTGGCCACAGGGGAAAAAGGCTTATTCTTCGTGCGGAACTTTGTCGGCTTTTATTTGCAGCACCGCAAGCCTTGGGGTACGTATTACCTTAGCATCGTGCAGTTCTTTCATGGCAAGGGTGATGCTCTCGCGGGTATTGCCTACTAAATCGGCAAGCAGTTGGTGGTTTACCGGGAAGCTTACCTGCCACCAGCCACCGCGGCCTTCTTGGCTATGGTTGGACTGTAAGTAGCTTAAGACGGCGAGCAGTTTGTCTTTTACCTGCGCCTTACCCAGGCTGCTAATACGGGTCAACACGTTGTGCATCTCGCAGGAAAACCAGTTCATAAGATACACGGCAAGAGCACTATTAGCCTGCAGCTCGCTCAGCAGCTTGAGCCGGGGGATTTCGTAAAGTTCGCAGTCGGTAAGCGCGCTATAAAACCAGCGGGTTGGCGCGGAGGGCCCAGAAAAAAATGCAAAAGGGATAACGGCCGACCTTTGTACTAAATGGAGTACTTTTTCGTTTCCTTGGTCGTCGATATCGTAAATCTTAACAATGCCGCTTTTGACGACAAACACATTGAGCGCCATGTCACCCTGGTAAAAAATCACCTGGCCGCGCGCCACTTGCTTGCAGCGGGCTGTTTCTGTGATCGGAATTAAATACGGTGAAAGGGGCACCATGAATATATTGTACAGAAGTTGAGCGGAGATTTTTACCTTTTTTAGGTTAATATCTGTACCTTAAAGCGACAATAAACCTAACTGCACAGTTTCGCCACGCCAGTTAGGATAAAAGAGCCAACATAAATGAAAGGAGGAGGTTATGGCAGATCCCGATAATCCAGGCCAATTCGGTAACCGCGGGGACACCGAAGAGCAAGCCGAAGCTGGTGGCAACGCCAGTACCGGCAAGTTTGGTGCCGAAAATGGCGCAGACCCCAGCGAAGCGGGTAAACAAGGCGCCGAAGCTCAACCTGTGGAGGCCAAGCGAGAAGGTGGCCGCCAGAGTCATGATGGCCGCGGGGAGGAAGAAGAGGAATAAAACGTCACCAATATAAAGCAATCACTTTTACACGAAGGGGGAATCACTATGGCAAACAACAGTAGCAATGGCACCAGTCAACGTGGGCTTGGCTCAGACAACATGAGCGAAGAAGAAAAACACGACATTCAAAGCAAAGGCGGTAAAGCCTCTGCCAAGAGTCGCAAGGGCGCTGCCGGTTCGACCGATGCAGCTCGCAAAGGTGGCAAACACAGTCACGATAATCGCTAGATCGAAGCCCTAAAAAGCGGAGCTCCCTAAAAAGAGCTCCGCTTCCCTTCCGGGGTCATGCGATCCGAGAAATAAAGGAGAAAGAGGTGTGCTATGAATCTACTCGTCGTATTAATCGTTGGCGGCCTTGTTGGCTGGATAGCCAGCCAGGTGGCCGGACGCAACGAAGGCCTTATAACCAGCATCGTCATTGGAATTATCGGGTCATTTATCGGTAGCTTTGTGTCCACGCTCTTTACCGGGAGCGACCGGGCTTACCTGGCATTTTCATGGATGGGTATGTTTTGGTCGTTTGTGGGCGCACTGATCTTAGTGATCGTACTCAACGCCATTCAGCATGGCTCGGCTAAGCATCAGGCCTAGGAGTTATTATGCCTTACAACACGACTGAGGAATTACCAGAAAGTGTCAAAAATTCTCTGCCGGCCCATGCTCAGGACATTTACAAAGAAGCCTTTAACAATGCGTGGGAGGAATACAAAGACCCCAAAGAGCGCCGGGGCAATGCCAGCCATGAAGAGGTAGCCCACAAAGTAGCCTGGAGCGCGGTAAAGGAAAAGTACCATAAAGACGATAAGGGCGAGTGGCGCCCCAAAACCGACAATTCCTCACGTGACCATCCTTAAAAAGGAGCATGACACTATGGCCGCAGCTCAGAGTTCGGTAACCCAAAAACGTACCGATCAAATACTCCAAGAAATCCGTATCATTCTGCCAGGAACTCAGGCCCTACTGGGATTCCAGTTTATCGCCTTTTTTAACACCCGATTTAGCCAGTTGCCGCCTGGCGTCCAGCTGTATCACTTGGGCAACTTGTTATTTACCACCCTATGCGCCATTTTACTCATTACGCCAGTGGCGCTGCACGAAATTTGGGAAACCAGCCGGGTTACTACCGTGTGGGTACGTTTTACAAAACGCTTAATGAACGGGGCGATGTTTTGCCTTATTACCGGGCTGGCCGGTGACGTATTTGTTGCCGGCCAGCTTATAAAAAACCTGCGGCCGTGGGCCGAAGGAGCCATCGCCGGGGCGGTGTGGCTGGTGGGCATAATCATGTGGTTTGGTTTGAGCTTTATATATCACCATAAGCAGTAAAAATGAGGCCTGGCCCGGGAAACCGCCTAAAAAGCCACCCGCACGGCGACCCAAACTCACCTAACCAAGAAAGGGGTATATTATGACGGTTAACAATACAGATCTAAAAGATCCGCGCCAATTGTATCCCAAGCCAGAATTTGACACTGCCATGCAGCCGGAACCAGGTCTGGCCGCCAAAATGACTCCTCGCCCGGACCACGGCGAAAAAAGCTACAAAGGTACCGGCCGCCTAAAGGGGCGCAAAGCACTGGTAACCGGTGGCGATTCGGGCATTGGCCGCGCCACCGCCATTGCCTTTGCCCGGGAGGGCGCCGATGTGGCCATTACCTATTTACCTCAGGAGGAAGCAGATGCCAAGGAAACAATTAAAATTTTGGAAGCGACTGGCCAAAAGGCTGTTGCTCTTCCTGGTGATTTATCGGACGAGACGTTTTGCAAGCAACTGGTGGAGTCTACTACAAAGAGCCTGGGCGGTTTGGATATTTTGGCGAACGTGGCGGGCAAACAAATTGCGCACGAAAAGATTGCCGACATCACCACCGAGGAGTTCGAGCAAACCTTCCGCGTCAATGTAACTGCCCTGTTTTGGCTGTGCAAGTTCGCCTTGCCGTGCATGCCGCCGGGCTCGACCATTATCAACACCGCCTCAATCCAAGCGTTCCAGCCCTCACCCACCTTACTGGCCTACGCACCAACAAAAGCCGCCATTAAAGCCTTTACCCAGTCCCTGGCCAAACAAGCCATGAAGCACGGCGTGCGCGTTAATGCCGTCGCGCCGGGCCCTATATGGACCCCGCTGCAGCCCAGCCACGGCCAGCCGCCCGAAAAGCTTAAAGAATTTGGAGCCAACACCCCTTACGGCCGCCCCGGACAACCGGTAGAGGTGGCTCCAGCCTATGTATTTTTGGCTTCATCAGAATCGAGCTATATTACCGGCGAGCTGATTGGAGTTACGGGCGGAAGACACTTAATGTAAGCAGGGGAAAAGGCAACACATGCGGAGACTACTGCAATAACCCGCTACGCATTCCCGAATAATTAAGATATACGCGGGGAAACGCTTAAACTAGCCGAGGTCCGGCCGGGTGACCTCCCTAGAACGATTGGCGATCAGCCAGCCACTGCACCTGCTGCCAAGACGAGGCCACCAGCTCCTATCGAAAGAATCCCGGCTATTTCTGAGCTATTGGCCGAGGCTCTATCAATTAATGCCTCATGTGCAGCCTGTGCTGCTGCCATGGTGTTACCCTGCACTTCGGCGGTGCGTTCTGCGGCAAGAGCTACAGCTCTATCTGCATTGAGCTCCTGGGCTCTTCGAAAAAACCCAGAGGCAAACTGTGACCCGCACACAATCGTGCCCGCCGTCAAAGTGGCGGTAGTAAATAGGCCCTGCTCCACTCGCACAATTCGCTGACGCATGGTGTCATCCCGCCAACTCCACTTAGAACGCCCGTCCAATATAGTATTAAGATGCCTTTGGCATGCACGTCTTCCTCGCGGAGGATAATAATGGGCAGATTGGCCTGGCAGGCCATGGCCGGCTCAATTTGGTAGTAGGGGCTAGTGAGCCATTCGTACTTAATTTTTTCCAGGCCTGTTTTTATGTGCGGCGCAGGCAGAATGACACAATTTGTTGGGGCACAAAATCGTGATATGCTAAGCATCATTAACGAGGAGTAGTGCACGACATGTCATACCCAATGCCCCCTCCCGGAGTCCCCCGTACAGATATAGGACGACAATTGGACGCCCTGCGGCAAGATTTCGATCTTGAGACTATCCTGAGACGCAGAGCCATTGCAGGGTATGACGCACAGTCACAGGAATATTCTGGAAACGCAGACCGTGGAGTAGTGCCCGGGACCTTCGGTAGGGGCGGAAACTTAGCGGATGGAGATATGGCCGACGAAAACCGCTACCGGGGAGTCGTAGAACGGATGACCCAAACTCTCGTAAGTTTAGGGCAAGCTGCTGTCGGCCCAGACCGTATAAAGGCTTTTCGAACCGGAGCGCATATGGCAACGACCCGCTTTCCGTACGACACTGGTCCAGCAACTCTTGCGGCAGCCGCCGAAAGGGCCGACACTTTGGCCCGAGCAATACCTGGTGATCCTTTCCTAGTGTATGGCCGGGAACCGAACTTTGATTTTGCGGGCGGCGTGCTGCTCACGCCCTTTTCCCTAGTGTATGCGCCAGAAGTTCGTGGCCACGAACCACAGTGCGGTGCAACCGCCCGCCTCAGGCAATATTCGTCGGCTATGTCAGCGACAAGTATCGCCGACTGGGGGCCTCATGACTTCGACCCGGTCGCACCCCTTGCCGCCAACACGACTCCTTTGCGGACCATCCGGGTGGGAGCGGACGACATCAGCCAGGCCGTTGATTCTTTGTTGGCCAGTCATGGCGAAAATCTATCCCCCACGCAGCACAGCGTCCTGGTATGCGCCCTCGGTGCAACTGGCTGCCGCCTGGAGGATCTAGGTTTTAGCACGGCAATGGCGACAGCCGCAATGCAGCGCTACCGCGACGAACTCCTGCACATCACAACTAGCGAAAACCCTAGCATGCCACTGGGCGTCATAAATGCCCTTGGTAGGGCTCTGCGCGTCCTCGAACAGCAAAGCCTGTGAGCTCTACTGGCAAAGCAACAGTCCTTGCTACCAAAGAGCCAGCTGAGCACAGACAGAGGGGTATTTTATTCTACCGCCAGCGCCCAATATTGCTCAAAAATTTGGCGCATAAAGGCGGCCAGGAAGGGATTGTGTATTTCGGTACCTACATGGATTTTATCAACCAGCTGGTTATAAATAGAGATGGTATCGTCGTGGATACTAAGCTCAAATTTTAAAGTGAGCATTGCTTCTGGCAGATATCGAGCGTGGTAGTGTTGGTCTTCGTATTGAATATTGTCGGTTAGTGTCCGTCCCTTTTTCTCTAGGTTTTCGATGCCGCGGATCCGTAAACCCCGGCGTATTACTTCGGTCCGATATTTTTCGGCCCAGCGTTGACCCGTTGCCAGTTGCAACGGGTCACAGCTAAAGAGCAAGATTTCACTACTTGAGCGCAGCTCGTTCCAAAACATCTGTTTAAAGCCGCCCAGGCCGCTGTACGTTTTTACGCCAAATGCCGTACTTTGATTCCGTAACTGCTTGAGCATCGGCAATAGTTCGGTGAGCGTGTCGCGGTGCATCTGAGCCGTAGTTTCTTGCTCGACAACTAATACCTCCAGAGCTTCGGGCTCAACGCTCACCAGTAGTTTCCCCGCGCTGGTAGTTTGTTCGCAGACGAGGCCTTTTTGAGTCATCCCGTCTACGATGCGGTAGACATTAGAACGCACAATGCCGGTTGCTCGGCTTAACTCAATGCGCGTTTGAGGCATCTCCAAAAGGCGCAAAAAGATATCGGCTTCATCTTTACCAACCCCCAGGTTTTGGAGGCGTTTTGTAAGTGTGGAGATGTCTTTCATGTTGAGAGACAGTTTAACAGATGATACATGCTGCTGCATAGTGGGCGATCATGACCCTTGCCCTATGCGCGCCAGCTCTATAAATACGCCAGCGCACTCCTCTATGGAGTCTGCTGGCAATATTTTGCCTGAACAAGCTGCCCGCTTTCTTAACGAATATTTTTGGGACCCCTTTGCCGAGCTGTATATCGGCGGGCTCGCCCATCCTCGCTTTGAAGAAAGTATGGCTGTCTTGCACCGCGAAGCGCCCGAACTGGATTTTACGGCGCACACTAAAAGATTTGTAAATACTTGCCTGGGGGACGTGGCGACCCGCGCTGCCAACCATATGCTACACTTACCCCATCTCAGGGTACTCGAAGAGGTGAAGCCACTGTACCTTAACCCCCGTGACCCCGTCCTGCGCTTGAACGATACCGAACGGGCTATGCACGAGTCGGCAGATATCCTGTGGCATAAACTGAGGCGTAACTCTCTGCATCTTGCATTCCCTGAGCTATATATTGTCTTACTATCTGTCGAAAAAGCCATTCCAAAGCTCACCGGCCTGCAGGGCGCAGCCGCAATGGGAGCGTTGCTGCGAAGCAGAAACATTGTCAATAAACTGGCCCGCTTACATGATCCAGTTGAAGAAAATACCTTATATAAGGACCTTCTCAATAACGCAGGCGAGATTAGCTATAGAACACCTACCCTGGAGGAGGTCCTGGCCGACCACGAACAGGGCGGCACGCGCTACACTATTCCGGAGCAGCGATTTACGGTCAAGCACGACACTGCCGGACAGCCATACCTGGACATCACCGACCTGCCGGCTGCGGGACTTGTTGGCTGCCCCTTTATTCATGCCTCGACCAAGACCAAAGAAGGCGGGCGCGAGTTAATGCTCACCACTGTGTGGCGAATCGTGGTTACCGAGCACGCCCGAGCTCGCGGCTTGTCGTTGCCTTCTCCCGTGCAGCCACAGAGCGACCGCAGGCCAAGCCGGCATGGCTAGAAATCTCTGCCTTTCCAAAAGATCCCATAGCACCTGTAGTTAGGCACAAAAAACCGCTAAAAATCCGGTCGCCTATTACATACCTTGCACAGTAGGCGTCTGAATCTTCCTGGGAATCTTCAGCGCGTAACGTACCCTGGGAAAGCGCAAAAAATTAGATGCGGTCCTATTCGACAATGACAGTGCCGACGTACGCCTTAGGGTCGGCCGGGTCGTAGTAGTGGAAGGTGCCTTTTGTTTCAAAAATGTAAGTGTAGGAGTCGCCCTGGTTGAGGACATCAACGGTATCGAAGCCGGGGATCATGGACTGGTCGGCAGTGAGGCGGTGAGGCCGCACGTCTTGATTTACCCAGGTAATGGGCTGGCCGGGTTTAACGTGCACGGTTGCCGGGCTTACGCCTGCCGGCGCAATATTGGCACTGGCTACCGAGGCGCTTATTGCGGTGGCTGCGTCGCCGCCTTTTAGCATGCGCAGGCCAATAATAACGCCCACGACGACGACCAAAATAGCCGCAGCCAGAAAAAGTACCATAAGAGTGCGCTTGCGGCGGGCAAGGCGCGACATAGATTCGTTAAAACCAACAACTGGTGAATTGTGTGATGAATAGTCCATGTCGTGGTCCTTATCTCTTCTGTAAGCTTACATTAAGGGTTGTCTTGGGGCCGTCGGCTTTGACAGAAATCGTTTTGGAGAAGAATCCGTTGGCCCGGAAAATCAGGTTGTATCGGCCGGCCTCGAGGTCGCGGATGGCGTAAGCCCCATGCCGATTTGTTTGGTAGATGTGGCGGTGGGAACCTTCGTTAAATAGCACCGCGGCATAGGCTATTTTTTTGCTGCTATCTTGCCGGGATACGGTACCGCTAATAACCGTGCGGCCTTGAGCCGGCGGAGGCGACGCGAGCGTTGTAACCGCCACCATGTGAGAAGTCTTGCTGACGTTACCCACTGCGTCGCGGGCGATGACCGAGTAACGGTAAGTGGTGCTAGCGGTAAGGTCGGTGTCGGCAAAGTCGGTGGTCGCGCTGCTGCCGATTTTGGTCGCGGTGGTACCGGCGGTTGCGCGATATACGTCGTAGGCAACAACACCAATATTATCGGTGCTGGCCTTCCAGCTTAAGTTGACTTGAGTGGTGCTAACCGCCGCAGCGCTGAGGTCGGTGGGTACAGTGGGTGCCTGGGTGTCGGCAACGGTCGGCGTCTTAACGCTTACAGCCCCAGACAAAGCAGAAACGTTGCCGGCAGCATCGTAGGCCGCCAGTTTGTAGCTATAACTAACCCCGGAGGAAACGGTTCTGTCGGTATAGCTGGCAACTGCCCCTGTGTCTGCCAGCGGTACTCCGTCGCGGAATACATGATATCCCTTTACTTGGGTGTCGTCGGTACTGGCCTTCCAGCTCAGTGTTACGGCATTGTAAGCGGTTGCCGTGGCTTTAAGGTCGGTGGGTACAGTGGGTGCCTGCCGGTCACCGTTTTGGATGGTGACCTTAATGTTGTCGGTCCCCACATTGCCGGCAGCGTCATAGGCGCGGACAGTAAGTGCCTGGGTACCATTGGGTACGGCGGCGGTGTTCCAGCTAAAGGTGTAGGGTGCGCTTGTGTCGGTGCCGGTAAGCACGCCGTTTATATAAAACTCTACCTTACTCACGCCGCTGGCGTCGGATGCAGTGGCGTTGACTGTTACCGTACCATTGACCGAGGCGTCGGCTGATGGTGCCGTAATGCGGGCCACCGGGGCCGTGGTGTCGGCCGGGACGTTACAGTTATCGCCGCTGCCCGAGGGCACGCAGGCGAGGTCCGAAGCAAACACCAGGCGGTCTACCTTAACATCGGCTTTGTTACCGATTAGCTTGAGGGCATGCGTGCCCTGAGTAAGGGCCACGTCGATGGTCGACCCCGTATTGCCGCCCTGGTACGCTACCCACACCCAGGTATTGGCCTGGATATTTCCCCCGCCCACGGTATAACACTTGTTGCCATCAAGCTGCAGAAGGTAGGTATTGCTGGTACTGCTGGGCACATTAATACGCGACCATATGCGGTACGTGGCGGCGGCCGGTATATTAGTAGAAGTGGTAACACTGCCGTAATCGGTGCTGGGCTGTTGGCAGGCGGCTGCGGCCGCACGACTGCTTAAAGCGACGAGCGGCAAACAAACGGCAGCAACGGCGACAAGAAAAATCTTTAAAGAAGAGAAGTGGCGCTTTTGCGACCTAGTTTGGGTATCAATCACCATTTTAACCTTTATTTTTAGCGTATAGTACTCATGTTTATGATGCTTAATTGGGACGAGGCTGTCAACTGTTTATTTGTTCTTTCAAAGATTGTGTAAAATAAGGATATCCTATGGATAAAAGACCGCTGCTCCGCCTACTGCTTACTCCCTCGATTATGAGCGGCCTCACGGTGGTTGCCATCGTGGGTATTGTGCTCGGATACAGCGGATGGTTGTATATCGGCCACAATTTTATCTTTTACAACTATTTATTTGGGGCGTACGGACTGTATACCTATGTATGGCAAAGCACGCTCGGCTTGTCGGACGGCTACCAGGCATTTTTAGGCAGTTCGGCGGCCTACTATCTTATTGTGGGTGGCGCAGCGCTGTGTGCGGGGCTGATCGTTTTTACTACACTACAAATTGGCAGCCTCGCCTTCAAAGGCACCGCCCTCCTGTGGAAGGAAAAGCACGCTCAAGGCCTCAACCACCAGCAAACGGCCCGCCTCCTGCTCTCGCGGCTCGGTGTGCGGCTGCTGAGTATTGCCGGCTGGGCGGTTTATAGTTCATTTTTTGTGAGCTCGCTGGTGCGAGTCGCCATTATTATCAACCAAACGGGCATGCAGTATTTGCACGATGGTAACGGACTAGGGCTCGTACTGTGCCTGGGCTCCATTTTGTTCTTTTGCCTTACCTTGCACATGCATGTGGTATTTGCCCGGCTGGCGTTTTTACGCCCGCGGCTGTTTGGCGGCGACCACGCCATAGAAGTAGCCGAGGCTCGTTAAGCGCCCCGACTATTGTCTAAAAAGAGGCTGCCCATTTAAAATCTTAAGAGATGTCGGAGACACTCCGTGGAGCCCGTTGTACAGGCCGGCACGCGGTGTTTGTTATACTGGCAACAGCCCTCCCGTACAAACACTATTCTAAATAAGGAGACGAGTATGTTACGCGATTCCAAAGCATTTAGCGGCTTTTCGGTCAACAACCTAGAAGAAGCATCGACGTTTTATGGCCAGACCTTAGGCTTGCAGGTGGAGCCCGGCCCCATGGGCCTGCAGCTTAAGCTCGGCGGCGGCCACACCGTGTTTGTGTACGCTAAAGACGACCACGCTCCTGCTACTTATACGGTGCTTAACTTCCCGGTTGCCGACATCGAAAAAGCCGTAGAAGATCTAAAAGCCAAGGGTGTTAAGTTCGAGCAATACAAAGACCTGACCAACGAACACGGCATAGCCCGCGGCCTGACTGCCCATCGCGGCCCGGATATCGCCTGGTTTAAGGATCCGGCCGGCAATATCCTTTCGGTACTACAAGAAGCATAAGAACTGCTATAGTAAAAGCAGTATGGGTACACTTCCTTCTGGGGTTACATTGTGAGCAAAAAGGCCAAAGCCGCTCTCTTTGCGGTGGGCCTGGTGCTGGTTGTGGGGCTCGCCGCCCTGTACTTTTCGCGCCATAGTCTAGCTGTATTAGCCCCAAAGGGGGTGGTAGCGCTTAAAGAACGCAACCTTATTATTGGCACGAGTATTTTGAGCCTGGCGGTGGTCGTGCCAGTGTTTGTGCTGCTGTTTGTGATTGTTTGGAAATACCGCGTTACTAATCCCAAAAAGTCAGCCTACACTCCCGACTGGGATCACAGCCGCATTTTAGAGTCAATTTGGTGGGGTCTGCCTTGCGCCATTATTTTGGTACTGGCGGTAGTGGCCTGGAAAAGCAGCTACGACCTCGACCCCTACAAAACACTGGCCTCAAGCACGCGCCCGCTCACTATCCAAGTGGTCGCTTTGCAGTGGCGCTGGCTGTTTATCTACCCCGAGCAAAATATTGCTACCGTCAACTTCTTTCAGTTCCCCCAAAACACGCCGCTTAATTTCCAAATAACGGCCGACGCACCCATGAACTCCTTTTGGATTCCGCAGCTGGGCGGCCAAATTTATGCCATGGCCGGCATGACCACCCAGCTGCATCTTATGGCCAACCAGACCGGCACGTTTAGAGGCGTATCCGCCAATATTAGCGGCGCCGGATTTGCCGGCATGCACTTTACCGCCAAGTCTAGTTCGGCTGCCGATTTTGACGCTTGGGTGCAGTCGGTCAAGCGAGCGCATCACCACTTAAGCGCCGACGAATACCGCGCTTTGGCCCGCCCCAACCTCGACAACCGCACCATATATTACTCGTCAAAAGACCCGGGCCTGTATGATACAGTAGAAATGAAGTTCATGACGCCGCCGCCCGGCCTTACGTCGCCCAGCGACATAGACACGGTGCCGGCGGATGCACACACTATGAATATGCAAGGAATGGATATGGGCCATGGCTCGACATATTAGCAGCCGGCAGCCAGCCATAACAGGCACGGGGAATCTATGCTAGGCAAACTAAATCTTCATGCATTACTACACGGTCCAATTGTCGCCGGGGCCCAAATTAGCATTTTGCTGGGCAGCTTGGCGGTTATTGGCCTGCTGTTTTACTTTAAGCGGTGGAAGTGGCTATGGAAGGAGTGGCTCACCTCGGTTGACCCTAAAAAAATTGGCGTTATGTACATAATTGCAGCGCTTTTGATGCTGCTGCGCGGCGCTTCCGACGCGGGCATGATGCGCGCCCAGCAGGCGCTGTCCTCTGGCAGCTCGCACGGTTTTCTCGCCTCCGACCATTTCCAGCAAATACTTACGGCGCACGGCACCATTATGATCTTTTTTGTCGCCATGGGGTTAATGTTTGGCATTTTGAACTTGGTGGTGCCGCAGCAAATCGGTGGCCGCGACGTGGCTTTTCCGTTTATGAACTCCGTTAGTTTTTGGCTGTTTATTGCCGGGCTGGTGCTTATAAACTGCTCGCTATTAATTGGCGAGATCGGGGCGACCGGCTGGCTGGCGTATCCGCCGCTGTCCGAGCTCTCCTACAGCCCGGGCGTGGGTGTGGACTATTGGATATGGGCCCTGCAAATCGCCGGTATCGGCAGCTTGCTGTCGGGCATTAACTTTTTGGTGACGATCATTAAAATGCGCTGCAAGGGCATGACGCTCATGAAAATGCCGGTCTTTTTATGGAGTGTAGTGGGCGCCATGATGCTGGTAATTTTTGCCTTCCCCATTCTTACCGCCACGCTGGCCATGCTGTCGCTGGACCGCACCCTGGGCATGCACTTCTTTACCTCGGACTTTGGCGGTAACCCCATGATGTACGTTAATCTTATTTGGGCGTGGGGACACCCGGAGGTCTACATTCTTATATTGCCGGCTTTTGGTATATTTTCGGAGATTGTGCCCACCTTTTCGCAAAAGCGTCTGTTTGGCTATACCTCTATGGTGTGGGCAATAGCGGCTATTACCTTCTTGTCGTTTACGGTCTGGCTGCACCACTTCTTTACCATGGGCGCCGGGGCTAATGTGAATGCCTTTTTTGGCATTATGACCATGGTCATCGCCGTCCCCACCGGTGTTAAAGTATTTAACTGGTTGTTTACGATGTACCGCGGGCGCATCCACCTTACGACGCCCATGTTGTGGTTTTTGGGCTTTGTGGTGACCTTTACGCTGGGCGGCGTGACCGGTGTGCTCATGTCGGTGCCGGCCATTGACTTCCAGGTGCACAACAGCCTGTTTTTGGTCGCTCACTTCCACACCATGATCGTGGGCGGCGTGGTGTTTGGGTATTTTGCCGGACTCACCTACTGGTTCCCCAAAATTTTTGGCTTTAAGCTCAACGAGCGGCTGGGCCGGTATGCCTTTTGGTGCTGGTTTGTGGGCTTTTTGCTGGCCTTTGTGCCGCTTTACATTTTGGGGCTGATGGGCGCCACCCGCCGTTTGGATCACTACGACGCTTCGATGGGGTGGCAGGGCCTGTTTATAGTGGCCGGCGTGGGTGTGGCCGTTATTGGCCTCGGCATTGGCTTTCAGGTGCTGCAACTACTGGTTAGTATTAAGCAGCGCAAAAGTAACCTCGACACCACGGGCGACCCCTGGAACGGGCGTACCCTGGAGTGGGCCACTTCCTCGCCGCCGCCCTTTTACAACTTTGCCATTTTGCCAGAAGTAACCGAACGCGACGCGTTTTGGGCCATGAAGCACGACAAAACTCCGGCCGCCAAACCGCACTACCAGCCCATCCGCATGCCTAAAAATACCGGTGCGGGCGTGTTTGTAGGCGGGTTCGCCTGCCTGTTTGGGTTTTCGTTTATCTGGCATATTTGGTGGGGCGCGGTAGTGGGGTTGGTAGGGGTGATTGTTACGCTTATCGTGCGCTTGCAAAGCGACGATACCGAGTACACGGTATCGGTTGCTGAGATCGAAAAGATAGAAGCGGCCCGGCCGCACAAGGGGTACGCATGAGCCAGCTTGTCCCCAATTCTCCGCTCGAAGCTTCCGCCGAACACGACCCAGACAGCAAAACGATGTTTGGCTTCTGGGTATACATCATGACCGACTGTGTGCTGTTTGCCAGCTTGTTTGCGACCTACGCCGTGCTGCACAACAACACCTTTGGCGGGCCCTCCGGCAACGAGCTATTTAGCTTGCCGTTTGTACTGGCCGAAACGCTCATATTGCTTACCAGCAGCTTTACCTGCGGCCTGGCCATGCTCGCCGCCCGCAAACGTAGCGAGGCGCAAGTTATTTTTTGGTTTATTGTCACCGCCGTTTTGGGCCTCGCTTTCTTAAGCCTAGAACTCAAAGAATTTACCCACCTCGTGCACGAAGGCAACAGCTGGCAGCGCAGCGGCTTTTTATCGGCCTTCTTTACGCTGGTGGGCACGCACGGGTTGCACATTAGCGTAGGGCTCATGTGGATGGGGGTACTCATTACCCAGGTAGTGCGCCGCGGCCTGCCCAAGGCAACGGTACGCCGGCTGGCACTGCTGAGCCTATTTTGGCACTTCTTGGATATTGTTTGGATATTTATTTTTACCATCGTTTACCTCATGGGGGCCTTACGCGTATGAGCAGCCATCTCCCCACCCCAGCACAGCCCGAAGCCAGCCACGGCAGCTTGCGCATGTATGTAACCGGCTTTATGTCGTCGGTGGTTCTCACCCTATTGGCTTACGCATTGGTAGTCAACCACCTGTTTAGCACGCGAGCGGTGCTGGCGTGTATTGCGGTGCTGGCGGTGGTGCAATTTTTTGTGCAATTAGTATTCTTCCTGCATGTAGGCAAAGAGTCTAAGCCCCGGTGGAATATAACGGCGCTGTTATTTATGTTGCTGGTTGTAGTTATTGTGGTCTTTGGCTCACTGTGGATTATGAACAATCTTAACTATAACGGCATGACCCCCACCCAAACCGACCAATTTATTGAAAAAGATGAGGGTTTGTAGCGCCCCAAATGCTCAAAGAAAAAATTAAGACCTACTATAATTTAACCAAGCCCGGCATTATTTACGGCAATGTCCTTACTGTTGTTGGCGGTTTTTTGCTGGCGTCCCGGGGCCGGGTACACGTTGCAACGTTTGCTGCCGCGCTTTGCGGCGCATCGCTGGTTATGGCCGCCGGTTGTGTTTTTAATAATTACATCGACCGCGGCATCGACAAAAAAATGGCTCGCACCAAAAAACGCGCTCTGGTGAGCGGTATAGTGTCGGGCCGGAGCGCCCTTATTTACGCCACTGTGCTGGGTGTGGCTGGCTTTTTGCTGCTGGCGGCATATACCAACTGGCTTACGGTGGGTATTGGCGCCGTAGGTATTTTCTTTTATGTGGTTGTGTATAGCGTGGGCAAGCGCCGCTCGGTGCATGGGACACTGGTGGGCAGTATTTCTGGGGCGGTACCGCCGGTGGCCGGTTACTGTGCGGCAAGCAACCATTTTGACGGGGGTGCTCTTATTTTGTTTTTGATTTTGGTCGCCTGGCAAATGCCGCACTTTTACGCCATAGCCATGTATCGGGCCAAAGATTACGGCGCTGCCGGCATTCCTGTTCTGCCGGTTAAAAAGGGTGCGCGGACCACCAAAATGCAAATGCTTTACTATATTTTGGCTTTTACGCTGGCCGTCGCCTCTCTAAGTGTGTTTGGTTTTACCGGCTATACCTACCTGGTGGTGATGCTGTCGCTGTGCTTATTGTGGCTCAGACGCGCCTTGCAGGGTTTTGCAAAAGGCGTGGACGATATCCGATGGGCGCGCCGCCTGTTTGGATTTTCGCTGATTGTGCTGCTGGGCTTTAGTATCATGATTTCGCTCGATGTAGTGCTGCCGTAAAAAATAGGCTATACTTTTTACATGCTTATACTTATCCATGTTCTTATTGCACTTTCCAGTGTGGGTCTTACTACCTACGCCTTTTTTGCGCCGTCTAAAACTAAACTGCATGCTTCGTATGCACTGGTGGGCGCTACCCTGGCCAGCGGCACGGTTTTGGTTGCCAGCAACCCCGTGCACATTACCCAAGCCTGCACCACCGGCCTGTTTTATGTCGGCGTTATGACTGTTAGCCTAGTAGCGGTACACCATAAACTTGCCCAACAAAAAACCAGGCAGTAAATAACCCCTGGCTTCGCTTTAAGCACTAGCTCCATCGGCCGCTTCATTGTATAGTGGTAAGTGTCAGTATTTTTGTGTTGAAGACACTCAAAACAAATACCGACATGAGCGCTCAGGCTATGCCCACCCTAATGTCTGAGCGCTCATGTTAGCACTCGTTTGTGTTGGATGGCATATTGTTTAGTTTGCGAGCAAAAACTCCCTCATGTTTAGTCGCTATACGTACATAGCTATACAAGATATTATTGGATTCAAATATTAACTTAATACTAATTGTGACTTAATTTTCTTTTCCGACGTTTGCGGTCGCCGCTACCACTCTTTGGACTATTACTATTTAATGACTATTTAATCATTAGCTTGGTAGGATATAGACAGGAATTTAAGAATATGAAGATTTTACTGATAGAAGACAACAAGACTCTCGCCGAAAGCCTCAAGAAACACTTAGGAAAAAGCTTTGTTATTGACGCCGTGCATACCGGAGAGGAAGGTCTGCAGCAAGCGCTCGTCGGTGGCCAGGACGCCATTATCCTTGACCTTTCTCTGCCCGACAAAAACGGCTACGACATTTGCCAGGCTATCCGCGCCGCGCATATTAATACGCCTATCATTATCCTCACCGGTGCGACCGACCTCACCACCCGTGTTACGTTGCTCAATGCCGGGGCCGATGATTTTCTTACCAAGCCCTTTAGCGTGGCCGAACTCAAAGCCCGTCTGGGAGCATTGCTGCGCCGCCCGCCAACTATCTCTACTACCAGCGTCATGATGGTGCAGGACTTAACTGTTGACTCTACCCGCCGCCGCGTCGAAAGAAGCGGCACATCCATTGCGCTGCGCCGCAAGGAGTTCGACATCTTAGAGTACTTGGTGCGTAACCGCGGCAGGCCGGTAACCCGCGCCATGATCCTCGACCATGCCTGGGACGGCAGCAAAGATACCTGGAACAACACCGTTGATGTCCATATTAAGCATTTGCGCGACAAAATCGACCGGCCGTTTGGGGTCCCGCTTATCAAAACGGCATACGGCATTGGTTATCTTATAGAAGATGTATAGCTAAACAAGGTGAAAGGAGGGTACCAAAAAATGGGAAACGTCATTACCAGCATCTTAACCGATGCCAACATGCGTAGCACCGCTTCTGTTGAAAGCGCTTTGCACAGCAAAGCCGAAGCAGCACAGCCGTGGTACAACCAAGCCGAGGCCTAAGAGCTAGGGTAGCCGAAGCGCCGGCACCCTAAGGCCTTAAAGAAAAGTGTCAGCCTTGTTTGCCATTATAATAGGTTTAAGGCTGACTCTTGTTTTTTACGCGCTATCGGTATAATAGTGGTAGGATCGGTCGTAAAGTGCGCTTCTTATCTTAGTATTCTGCCCACAAAAACAGTATGTTCCAGCATTTCTATAAGTTATTTATTGCTCCCCGCCAGCTCGACGAAGATACCCGCAACCGCGAGCTTGTGTTAAACATACTCCTATTTAGTACGCTGGTTATTTTTGTGCTGTATTTGGGCTTGTTGCTGCAGAGCTATTATGTGCTCCGGCACGACTTTGTGGTCGCCCGGGTGTGGTCCACGCTTGGGGGCTTGGTATTTTTGGGGTCGTTGTACTGGTTGGCGCGCACCGGGCGCTACCGGGTGGCGGCCTTTTTGCTGGTGAGTTTGTACTTTTTGGCGGCCGGGTCCGTCGTTTTCCAGTGGGGCACAACGATTACGACCGGCGTATTGCTGTTTGGGCTGGTCATTGTACTGGCCGGCATTTTGCTGGGATCTAACTATTCGCTGTATGCGGCGGGCGGGGTGGCCGTGCTGCTCATTGGCCTGCAAATGGCCGCCGAGCACGGTGTTTTGCATCCGGATTGGAGCTGGGCCACCATGCCCCCCTCGCTGGGCGACGTCCTGAGTTTTTGTATTATGTTTGGCATTTTGGGCGTGGTTTCCTGGCTGTTTAACCACCAAATGGAGCGCTCGCTGCGCCGGGCCAAACGGGCCGAGATAGCCCTTACCAAACAAAAAGAGGCGCTGGAAGATACCGTGGCCGAACGCACCCGCCAACTGCAAGCCGAGCAGCTGGAAAAGGTCCAGCAAATGTACCGTTTTGCCGAGCTGGGGCAACTCAGTACCGCGCTCATGCACGAACTTGCCAACCACTTAACGACGCTGACGCTCGACATCGAAGGGCTTAAAAACGAACGTCAATCGGCCGTGCTGCAGCGCGCCAAGCGCAGCATTCGCTACATCGAAGATATGGTGCACCGCGTGCGCGACCAGCTGCACGGCAAAACCCAGCCGCACCTCTTTAACGTCGTGAACGAAATAAGTAATGTGGTGAGTATTTTGCAGCACAAGGCTATCCAGGCCCACGTGACCCTGATGTGGGAAGCGCCCGTAAACAAAAAGGACATGCGCTGCCGGGGTGAGCCGATCCGCTTCCGCCAGCTGATTGCCAATTTGCTTTCTAACGCCATTGAGGCCTACAACGACCCCGGCAGCGACGGCTCAGAAGCACCGCGTAAGGTGGTGGTAACAGCTGCAGTGCGCGGCAAAACGCTCACCATTACGGTTAACGACTGGGGGCGAGGCATGACCGCTCAAGACCGTGCTAAACTGTTTGAACCTTTTTACAGCACAAAAAAGACCGGTATGGGCATGGGACTGTTTATTGCCCGCCAAATTGCCGAAGAGCACATGGGCGGTACCCTACGCATTGATACCGCCGAAAAGCATACAGCGTTTGTTATGACTTTTAAACGAGCCGGATCTTAGGGATGCAGAGGATGGTGGAGGCTGCGCTTACCCGCGGCCTAAATTACCTGGCCAGCGTGCAGCAGGCAGACGGCAGTTTTGACTGCGAGCTGAGCCCAACAAAACGCCCGTGGCGCCCAGTACAAAGCTACCGCACCACCTTTACGCCGGCGCTTATCCTGGGGGCGCTCGCACCGCTTACAGGCCAGGCCGCCCACGACCTGCGGCAGTCGCTGGCCGCATGGTTGCTGGGCCAAAAAAATACCGATTGGTCTTTTAACTATTGGGCTAAGGATGCGCTAGAGCGTAGCACCATGCCTTACCCGAGTGACCTCGACGACACATTTTGCGCACTTATTGGACTGCACCTGCACGACCCGGCGCTTATCGACATGGCCTGCCTGGCCCAAGTGGTGCAGCTGCTGGTGGCCGCCGAAACCCAGGTGGGCGGGCCCTACCGCACCTGGCTGGTATCCAAAGACGCGCCGCCTATTTGGCAGGATGTTGACCTAGCAGTAAACAGCAACATCGCCGGCTTTTTGCAGCGTGTGGCCGAACCTCTGCCCAATATTACGGCGCTGCTGCAGCAAGCCGCGAGGCGCAGGCAGCTGGCTTCGCCTTACTATCCCTCACCTTATCCGCTTCTGTACTACATGGCCCGGGCTTGGGACGGGCCCAAACAACCGCTCATTGACTACATTTTGAAGCTACGGCGCGGAGAGCATTGGGGTACGCCGCTGCACACGGCGCTGGCCGTCAGCGCCCTGGCCCAATTGGGGCACCTCCACACTGCTGCGGGCAATTATTTGCTAAAAGCTCAGCAGCCGGACGGCTCCTGGCCAGCCGAAGCTTTTTGGACCGACCCTGCCCACACCGGGCAAGCACACTACTGCGGCGGCGCCAGTCTTACCACCGCTTTGGTGCTCGAAGCCCTGGCCCGCACTGCAGGAACAACACCGCCAGCAGCCTCCACCCCACAAAAAACTGCAACTCGCCGCCCGCCCCGTGCCGCTCAAACCTTTTATAACCAAGTGCTTGCCAAGGCCACGTCCCAGCTGCAGGCGCTCGCTCCAAATTTGCGCCGCGCCGCCTTAAAAATGTTAAAAAGCATGGACGCGGCAAGCGACAACCAGGGTATTGTGGCGCTTCCGTGGCTGTTTGCCCGCTCGCTCAAACGCGCTCCCCACATTGACGATGCAATTTTGCTGCAGCTGGGCCTGGCCAACTTATACGGATGGATGGCCTATACCATTTACGATGATTTTTTGGATGACGAGGGTGACCCCCGACTGCTGTCGGTTGCCAATACCGCGCTGCGTTATTCGCTGCAGGCCTTTCGTCAGGCCCTGCCGGCCCACGACGAATTTCAGGCCAAAGTGCAGCAGGTTTTTGATTGCATCGACGGCGCCAATGCCTGGGAACTCGCCCATTGCCGTTTGCATGTCCAGGCCCGCAAAATTACTGCCGCCAAACTGCCCCGCTACCGCAGCACGCTCGGGCTTGCCGAACGGTCGTTAGGCCACGCCCTCACGCCGCTCGGTGTGTTGGCAGCAGCCGGCATTGGCGCCGGGCAAGCGCCGGCGAGGTGCATCGAAAGCGCCCTTAAACATTACCTGGCAGCGCGCCAGCTCAGCGACGATCTGCACGACTGGAAGGCCGACCTTGCTGCCGGGCAAAGCAGCTATGTAGTTACTGCTTTGCTGCGCGCCTTGGCGCTACCGGCAACGCCACAAAATATCAACCGGTTGTTACCGCGTTTGCAGCGCCAGTTCTGGAACCAAACCCTACCCGAAATATGTAGCGTCATGGCCGGCCATACCGCCCAGGCCCGCTCGTTTGCCGTCCAGAGCGGCCTGCTGGAAGACGCAAACGTGCTTAGCGAGCTACTCGATGGCATTGAGGCATCTATTGCCCATACAACCGACGAACAATCCAAGGCTCAGAACTTTTTGCAGGCGTACCGGGCCTCATCCTAATTTTTACTGTGGAAAACTGCCGCGGTAGCAAAGCGTCCGTGCTATAGTACTGGTAAAGCTTATAGAGGGACTGCGAGACAGATGGCTAAGGTGTGGGTCCGGAGAACCAGGCGAATAATTTTGGGTATATGGTCGGCTGCCACGCGCAGCATGCAGCGGCAATCGCTGCGTTTTGGCCACATTTTGTACCGAGACGTCTATGTGCCCGCCCTGCACACCGCTCGGGTGAGTATCCGGCAAGGCATACGCTGGTCGCACACTGTGCATCACCATGTGGCAAAGCGGCCGCATCGTTATTTGTCGGCGCGCTTTGCTTGGTATCAAAATTGGCACCACTACCGTCACCACGCTCGTATTCAGGCTTCTTTTTTGGCGGTATATGCCGTGGCTATGGCGGTGGTTACCTTTGGCGTTTACCGCAGCACGCTGGCTTCGCCCGATTTAAGCGACAGCTGGAATTTTGCCAGTGCCGCACCCTTTACGCTCGATGGCGGCGTTGAAACCAGCGGCACCAGCGCCCGGCTTAAAGCTCAAAACTATGTCACAGACAGTAACACCAAGGCGCTCTACCACCTGGACGAAACCAGCGGCACCAATGTGTCGGACAGCTCCGGCTCCAACAACACCGGTACTGTTGGCAACACCTCGTCCTGGGTAAGCGGCAACCTTAATAATGCCCTGTCGCTCAGCAACGCGCTTACCAACATTAACGCACCCGACTCGTCCTCACTGTCGCTTTCGCAAGATAACACCCTAGAAGCCTGGACAAAATTTGGCAACACCTTTGGTGCCGCCACCCACGATCATCAACAGGGAGTCATCGACAAAGGCAGCTACAAACTGTACTACGACAACGAAACCGGCAAGGTCACCTACGAGCTCGCCAACTCGGCCTCTACCACCTGGACCCAACAAGCCGGCAACGACACCAAAAACAGCTGGGACTTAAATGGTAAGTTTGCGGTCAACGCTCAAGTCGCCATCGGCGGCAACGTGTACGCCGGTCTGGGCAACGCCGTGGGCGACGCCGAAGTTTGGAAATGGGACGGCACCACCTGGACGCAGGTAGGCGGCGACGGCAAAAGCTCCAGTTGGGCCGACCAAACCTTTGAAAACGTCGTATCTATGGCCGCGAACGGCACTACCCTGTACGCCGGGTTGGGCAGCAGCGCCGGTGACGGCGAAGTGTGGAGCTGTGACACTTCCAGCGGCTGCGCTAGCTGGACCAAAATCGGGGGCGACGGCATTAATAGCAGCTGGCCGGTTAACACCGTAGAAGAAGTAAACAGCATGAGTGTCATGGGCGGCAACTTGTATGTTGGGCTCGGTACCACCGCCACCACCGACTCCCGCATCTACAAATGGAACGGTACTGCTTGGACTTGGATAGGCGGCAATGGCGTCGGCCTTCCGTTTAACGCCTTTCCCACTCTGTACGAAGCCGTATATAGTATGACCAACGACGGCACCAACCTATACGTGGGGCTAGGCAATACGGCCGGCGATGCTGACGTGTGGAAGTTAAGCGGTAACACCTGGACGCAAATCGGGGGCGACGCCGTAAGCTCCAGTTGGGCGGCAGCCACCTACGAAAGCGTCTTGAGCCTCCGCTACTTTGGCACTACCCTGTACGCCGGGTTGGGCCTCACCGCCGGCGACGGCGAAGTATGGAGTTACAATGGTACCTCCTGGACGCAGATCGGTGGCGACAACCTCAACGCCTCATGGGACAACGTCTCGTACGAAGGCGTATACAGCTTTACCGACGACGGCACCAACCTGTATGCCGGGCTCGGTACCAGCGCTGGCGATAACGAAGTATGGAAATGGAATGGTACCACCTGGACCAAAATCGGTGGCGACGCCGTAAACAGCGGTTTTACCAACACCCACACGCAAGTCAACTCACTCCTTTATACCGGTAGCACTTTATATGCCGGCTTAGTCGCCACTGCCAATAACGCCGAAGTATGGACTTTTAACGGCACTGTCTGGACGCGTATTGCCGGCGGCGGCATTAACAAAAGCTGGGGCTACTTTAACCTGCAAGATGTAGAGAGCATGACTGTGTATGGGGATTATCTGTATGCTGGCACAGGTAACACGGTGGCTGGCAACGCCTTGGTGTGGCGCTTTGATGGCACGTCTTGGCAAATTGTTGGCGGCCAAGGCGTCAGCAGCAGCTGGGCGGCCACGACCTACGAAGATGTTATGAGTATGACCTCCATGGGCGGCAACTTGTATGTGGGGCTCGGCACCACCGCCAATGATGCTGAGGTGTGGAAGTACAACGGGACTACCTGGACGCAAATTGGTGGCGACAGTCTAAACACCAGCTGGGGCGCGGGATACGAGGAAGTGTACGCTATGGCCACGCTCGGCACCAACCTGTATGCGGGCTTAGGCAACTCGGCTAACGATGCTGAGGTATGGAAGTACAACGGCACTACCTGGACCAAGATCGGCGGCGATAGCATTAACAGCGGCTGGACCACTAACTACGAACGCGTAAGCTCGCTGACGGTATTTGGCGGCCAAATATACGCGGGGCTCGGTAACAGCACAACCGATGCTGAGGTATGGAAATGGAATGGTACCACCGCCTGGACTAAAATAGGCGGCGACGGCGTCAACAGCAGCTGGAACACTAACTACGAACAGGTAGAATCCATGACCTCATACAACGGCAAACTCTACGCGGGGCTCGGTAACTCTACCGCTGATGCCGAGATGTGGGAATGGAACGGCACCGCCTGGACGCAGATCGGTGGCGACAGCATTAGCAGCAGCTGGATAGACGGCCAGTATGAGCAAGTTAAGTCTTTGGCAGTATATAACGGGCGTTTGTACGCCGGTCTGGGCAACTCAGCGGGCGACGGCGAAGTATGGGAGCTAAACGGCGCAAGCTGGTCCCGCGTCGGTGGCTCCGGGGTCAACGGCAGCTGGGCAGTTAACAATGTCGAAACCGTACGCGCCTTTAGCGTGTACAAAGGCAAACTTTACGCCGGGCTCGGCGACAGCGCCAACGTCGATGCCGCAATTTGGTCTTATGGCAATGACGGCTTTTTGCAGTCAACCACCGTGGGCCAAAATACCAGCTGGCACCACATAGCCGCCACTTACGATGGTACCACTATGAAACTATATATAGATGGCACCCTCGACGCTTCCACCGCCGTGTCGCTGTCCATGCCCGACACCAGCCAGGCTTTGCTGGTCGGCTCAACGTACGGCAACGGCCTCGCGGGCTGGGGGCAAGGTTACTTCGATGGCTCACTGGACGAAGTGCGCATTAGTAACATCGCCCGCAGCAGTTTTACAATCAAACCATATCCTTCCACCCCTCAAGCCGTGACGCTCACCAGCGCTATCCGCAAAAGCGGTGTGTGGCATTGGGATACTTTTGCCAGTAGCGAAACGGCCAACGGGGGCACCCTCACCTACCGCCTGTCCGACGACGAAGGTTCGTCCTGGAAGTACTGGAACGGTTCTACCTGGGTGCTGTCGGCTTCGACCGCTCAAGCCAACCCAGTAGCGACCGTCAACACCAACGTGGCCAGCTTCCCGGTGAGTTTTCATGGCATTACCTGGCAAGCGATTTTAACCGGTAACGGCGACCAGCAGGTTACACTCAACAGCGTTACCCTGCAGTCGACCTCCGACATAACCGCGCCCTCGGCGGCCGGAGTGAGTGTGGCGGCCCTTAAGGCAGCGGGCGGTTCATCGCTCGCCAGCAACGCCTGGACTAATGGAAGTTCGCCGTACTTTAGCTGGAATGCTGGCACCGACACCGGTTCGGGCGTGCGCGGCTACTGTGCTTACCTGGGTACTGACGACACCGCCGACCCGGTGACCACCAAAGGCTTGCTGGGCACCACACCGGCCCAAACGGGCGGCTTTTGCCAATTTGTTACTACCAGCCTGGCACTCGACCTCGCCACGCCTGGCATGGTAGGCACCGCCCTATCCACCTCAAACTCGCCCTATTACCTCACCTTAAAGGCCATCGATTTTGCCGGTAATGTGTCGTCTAACAGCACGCAGTTCCACTTCCGTTTCGACAACACCCCACCCACCAACCCGGGGTTTATTACCGCACCCTCTGGTTTTGTTAACAACAAAGCCGTCGAGCTCACCTGGCCTACTGTGGGTGGCAGCGCACCGGTAGATGCCAACTCCGGGTTTACCGGCCTGCAGTACCGCATTGGCAGCACCGGCATTTGGTATGGCGACAGCCACAGCGGTACCGGCGACAGCGCCGACCTTCTAACCAACGATGGGACGTATACTATGCAGGCCACGCCCGACTTCCCCAACCTGGCCGAAGGCACCAATACGGTGTACTTCCGGACGTGGGATCAGGCAGGCAACGTTACTACTAGCTACGTTACGGCGGCGGTAAAGATTAACACTGCGGGCGCACCCTCCGAACCGCAAAATGTGGTAGCGACCCCGGCAGCTAACACCACCAACGCCTTTGCGTTTTCGTGGGATGTGCCATCGGTTTTTGTCGGCAGCCAAAGCAACCTTACCTACTGCTACACCATTAACGCGGTGCCATCAGTCTCCAACTGTACGTTTACTGCCGCGGGCGTTACCAGCCTCGGGGCTGGCCCCTACGCTACCCAGCCCGGTACCAATACCTTTTACGTGGTGGCCCGCGACGAGTCCAGCAACATCAACTACGATAGCTACACCGCCACGACATTTACCGCCAACACCACAGCGCCGGGCATACCGCTCAACACCGATATTGTCGATGTCTCCATTAAAAGCACCAACAACTGGCGGCTGGCCATTACCTGGGAGGCACCGACTTTTGCTGGTGCCGGGGTCGCATCCTACAAAGTGTACCGCTCCACCGACAACACCAACTTTAACTTGGTTGGCTCCAGCTCCAGCACTACCTACATAGATGCCGGACTCACCCAGCAACGCTACTACTACAACGTCAAGGCCTGCGACAGCACCAATAACTGTGGTGCAGTAAGCGCCACGGTCAACCAATTGCCAACCGGCAAATTTACCTCGCCTGCCGCGCTGGTAAGCGACCCGAGTGCCAGCAGTATCACTACCCGCCGGGCGACGATTACCTGGAGCACCGACCGCGCCAGCGACTCCAAAATTGCATTAGGCACCAGCAGCGGCAATTACAGCCCGTCTGAAGTTGGCAACTCCACGCAAGTTAGCGCCCACGAAATCCAACTGGACAATCTCAGCGCCGGCACCACCTACTACTACGTGGCCAAATGGACCGACGAAGACGGCAACATTGGCACCAGCCAAGAATTTACCTTTACTACCGCTCCGCCGCCCAGCCTCAAGGAAATCCAAACCGTTACCGTGGGCCTTAACAGTGCCACCATCCAATTTACATCACGTAATTCCGACAAGATAAGCCTGTTTTATGGCAAGAGCGAGGGCTTTGGCGGGCTCAAAACCATTAACACCTCCCAGGCCGAGTCGACCTACAACGTCGAACTGACCGGGCTCGACGACGGCACCAAATACTTCTATAAAATAGTATCGTACGATTCCGAAGGCAGCGGCTACGATGGCAGCGTCGCGTCGTTTACCACACCGCCGCGGCCGCGCATTACCAACCTGCGCTTCCAGCCAGTTGCCGGCGAGCCCACCAGCACCCAGCTGATTAGCTGGAGCACCAACGTCCCGGCAACCAGCAGCGTAACCTACGGTAAAGAGGGCACTGGCGGCACTGAGGCCAGCGACCCCAAGGCAACCACCGACCACGAAATAACCGTCACCGATCTGGAAGACGACAGCCAGTACTTCCTCGTAGCCCAATCGCGCGACAACGACGGCAACTTGGCTGTATCCGACCGCCAGATATTCCATACTGCCCTCGATACACGCCCACCCAAAATTAGCAACATTACCACCGAATCATCCATCCGCGGCTCCGGCGCCGAAGCCCGTGGCCAAGTAGTGGTGTCGTGGCACACCGACGAGCCAGCCACCAGCCAGGTTGCTTTTGCCGAAGGCTCCGATGTCGCCGTCTTTAATAACCGTACCGCCGAGGACGCCGGCCTGTCATTCGAACATATCGTTATTGTCACCGACCTGCCCACCAGCAAGGTCTACAGCGTGCAACCTGTCTCGCGTGACAAATCCGGTAACACCGGGCTGGGGCAAGTACAATCAGCGATTATCGGACGGGCCTCCGACAGCGTGCTTACAATTGTGCTCGATACCCTTAAAAAGGTCTTTGGGTTCTAGGGCTTATGGCAATTCCTCCGCGCGTCATCATTAAAGCCACCGACATTACCCAGGAGTTTTTAGCGGGTGATGAACTCATCCGGCCGCTCCGCGATGCGAGCTTTGAACTTATGGAAAGCAGCTTTAATGTTATTTTTGGCCCGTCGGGCAGCGGCAAATCCACCTTGCTCAATATTCTTACGGGCTTGCAGCGCCCAACCCGCGGCACAGTATTGTTTGATGGCAACGAAGTGTATAACCTCACCGCCGACGAACTGGCGCTGTTTCGGGCCACGCGCCTCGGCATCGTTTACCAAAATAACTACTGGGTCAAAAGCCTAAACGCCCTCGAAAATGTCTCGCTGCCCCTGTTCTTTTTGGGATATTCGCGCGCCCGGGCCGCCGAAACTGCCCTTTACGCCCTCGAACAAGTAAAAATGGCCAACTACGCCAAAAAATTTCCGGTGCTGCTGTCTGGCGGTGAGCAGCAGCGCATTGCCGTAGCCCGCGCCCTGGCCAGCAGCCCCCTGTTTATAATTGCCGACGAACCGACCGGCAGCCTCGACAGCACCAACGGCGACATGATCATGAACCTGCTGCGCGAAGCCCAGGTCCAAAGCAGCCGCACCATTATTATGGTTACCCACAACATGGAATATTTACCCCTGGCCGACCATTTGCTGCACATAGAAGACGGCCGCATCCAAGAACTACAACACGACTCCATCCGTAAAACAACCGACGAACTACTGCAAAAAATGGAAGACCGTATCCACCGTCTGTCCGCCCAAAAAGAGAAAGACCGCTAGTATGGAACGAATTAAACATGTTATGCGCAACCCCAATACTGTCCCGCCAGCCGTCTTGCTGTACATGGCCTGGAAAAACCTCACCCACAAAAAGCTGCGCGCTTTCCTGACTATTTTCGGGGTAGTCATTGGCATTGGTGCCATCTTCTTTTTGCTGTCGTTTGGTATTGGATTGCAGCGCCTGGTAACCACCCAGGTTATTGGCAACCAGTCGGTAAAATCCATAGACATTACCACCCCCAACTCTAAAATCATTAAGCTGGAGATTAACGGCTTCCAAAAAATTAAAAATCTGCCACATGTGACGCAAATTGGCGTCTCGTATTCGTACGCTGGCAGCCTCAAGTCCCAAGGGAGCGAAGTCGACGCCATTGTGTACGGTGAAGACCAAAATTACCAGGTTATGGAAAACCTCAGTGTTAAGGCTGGCAAGCTGCTGGGCGCAACCGAAGAAAAGAGCGCTCTGCTCAACAATACCGCGCTGCGGGCTATAGGCATCCAAAACTCCCAGACGGCCATTGGCAAAAAGGTCACTTTGCGCATACCGCTCATTGGCGCCAGCACACCGCAAATTAACGATACATTTACTATCGCGGGCGTCATTAACTCAGACACCGGCAACGAAATTTTCATACCGTCCGGCGTCTTTGCTGCGGCTGGCGTGCCCGTATATAGCCAGGTAAAGGTGGAGGTAGATGCCGCCTCTAGCGTGGGCAGGCTGCGCAAGCAAATCGAAAGTCTTGGGTTTGTCACTACCTCACCGATCGACACCGTCGACCAGATTGGCCAAATTTTTAAATTCTTTAACATCATGCTCGCGGGCTTTGGGGCGATAGGTATGATCGTGGCAGTACTGGGAATGTTTAACACGTTAACCATTTCATTATTGGAACGTACTAAAGAAATCGGCCTGATGGTCGCCTTAGGCGGCCGCAATCGCGACATGCGCAAGCTGTTTATTTTTGAGGCAGTGCTGCTCTCGGTCGTGGGTGCACTGGTAGGCATTATTGGTGCCGTGGGCCTGGGACAGGTAATTAACGCCATTATGAACGGCTTTGCCGGCCGCCGTGGGGTGACCGAGCACTTTCAGCTGTTTGCTACGCCCTGGTGGCTGGTCATTGGTACTATCCTATTTATGATTTTGGTAGGCCTGCTGGTGGTATATTTCCCTGCCCGGCGGGCAGCGCGTATTAATCCGATCGACGCCCTTCGCCGCGAATAATCCTGCGCGGCCATATTACCCTGCCAACAACCGTTGCCCGGTCGATCCAGCCAAAGCTGCGGCTGTCGGTGCTCGCAGCTAGGTTGTCGCCTTGGACGTACAGCTGAGTGCCCTGCACGCGTACAATACGTTTTATCTTATCCAGTCCCTCGTGACGGAAAAGCACCACCTGGCCTGGCCGCAGGTGGCGTGTACGGCACATAATAACAATGGTACCGTCCGGTAAAAACGGTACCATGCTGTTGCCCATTACTTTGCGTATTTGTATTACCTTGAACGTATGCAACGCTTCGTAACCTTTGTTACGCCTACGAGTAGTAGTAAAAGGCCTGTACAACGAAGACAATCGACAAAAGTCCGAAGACAATCGCTAGAGCCCAGGTCAGCGGCCCCGGAGTTGGCCGGGCTTTTGCCAGGACAACTTTAGCTGGAGCTGGGCGCCGGAGCGCAGCAGTGGGTTTCTTGGTTTTAGGAGTCTTTTTTGCTGTAGCCATATATCCTCCTACCGGGTAACCGTAATGATGGGCTTGCCGTTTTCGGTGTTGGGAGCGGTAATAATCAAACGGTTGTTGGCATCCTTGGCAATTTTGTAACCATCGCCGTTGGCACCACTACAGCCGGTGGGGCATGAGGGGTCAACCGGTATAGATACCAGATATTTACCTGAAACTGTCAGCCCACCCACGCCGAGATCAATAAGACCAGTGCAGCTAACGGCAGCTGTTTTACAGATTTCGGTCGGCGTAGTAGTAATGGCGGTACCACCGCCCACACCTGGGTAGGCACCATTGTTGTCGAGCTCGTACTGATAGACTGCGTTCAAAAGGGTGGTAACGTCGGCCGAACGCTGGGCGTTACGGCTATCACCAAGTTGCTTACCAGGGTTAATAGCGATAATGACGATTCCCGCCAAAATAGCGATAATGGCCACAACCAACAGCACTTCAAGGAGCGTAAAGCCCTTTTGCTGGCTGCGTAACTTTTTAAAACTTACCATTGCTTTATGTGCCTAAGCCTTTCTTTTGGTTGCTGTTTACATGTATACGATCTGTTGCAATCTAAAACTACTAACGGGTAACCGTAATGATGGGCTTGCCGTTTTCGGTGTTGGGAGCGGTAACGGTAATCCGGTTGTTGACATCCTTGGACACCTTGTAGCCGTTGCCGTTTGCGTTACATCCAGTCGGGCAAGAAGGGTCTATTGGCATAGAGACAAGGTACTTACCAGCAGTGGTTAAACCACCACCAGCCAGGTCAACAAGCGTACCGCAAGTACCACCGGTTTTACAGATTTCGGTAGAGGTTGTGCTAATAGCAACACCGGTACCCGCACCAGGCAATGCGCCGTTGTTGTCGAGTGAGTATTGGTAAATGGCGTTAAGAATAGTTGTCGCATCGGCCGAACGCTGGGCGTTACGGCTATCACCAAGTTGCTTACCAGGGTTAATAGCGATAATGACGATTCCCGCCAAAATAGCGATAATGGCCACCACGAGCAAGACTTCAAGCAGGGTAAAACCCCCCTGACGCTTTGCTTTTAATTGACTAAGTACGTTCATTATCCACCCTTTCTTTCTTATGTGCTTGCGCACGAGTTTACTTCTTTAGGAAGAAATAACGCTTATGCTTAATGTTTCAATTGTACCATACCACCGCCTGGCTTTGGCAAGTGTCTAATCATTGGCCTTGCCTCCTTTATTGGCTCGACGCCTTAAAGGCCGCTGCCTGCATTACCCATTGCCCGGTCGTAAGCGTAGCCGTGCCGGTGTACGAACCCGCTGTGGCGGCTATGCGGTCCTCAGCTATGTTGTTGTTGGGGCTGCTGATCATGCGTAAGCTAAAATTGGCGCCCGGCAGGGTAAAGTCGGCCTGAGTAGTGCCGGCGGCCACAATAAGGTCGTTGGCCGTAGTCGTGGTAAAGCTGGCCGTAGCAGCGGCCGTGCTTGATCCGCTGCCGCTGCCGGCGCTGTCGAGTGGGCTGGTTGTGTCAAGCCCGCTGTACTCCATAATACGCAGGTCAGGCGTGGAGCTGGCCGCGCTAAAGGTAACAGTTACGGTGTTGGTAGCAGAGGCCACAATATTTTTGGCGTAGTACATTACCTGGCTGGTAGTGGTACCGCCGCGCGTTAAGGCCGCCGCCACCTGGTAAGTGTTGCCGGCAGTATCGGTAACCGACGAGATGGTGGTTGTGTTGTTGCTCCACCCTACGGCAATAACATTGGTATCCCCGGCGGTTTGGGCGGCGTACACGGCGGCGACACTGGTAGGAGTGCCGCCCGGTGCGGCACATAAAGACTGCACCATAAGGGGAGTGCCGCTCAGTGACGGCCCCTCCTGCCAAGAAGACAGAGTAATAGCGGCGGCACCGATGGTAGCCGTGGCATTAATTTTGCGCGACACACCGCCCACCGTGCCCACACTAATAATGTTGCGGATATTGGCGCCTGGGTTGGTGACGGTATAGGTACAGCTACCCTGTCCCATACTCAGCGGATTTGAACCCGTAAAGCTCACGTTGTCGTGTATTTGCTGCAGAGCTTCCTGTCCACAGGTAAAAGCCAGGTTACGCGCCTGCACAGACTGCTGCGATATCGCCGTGGAGCGCTGGCTATCCACCCCAGTCATAAGCAGAGTAAGGGCGATGGCGGTGGTGGCCGCCCCTACAATTAGCACTGCCAGCAGGGCAATGTAACCTCGTTCTGATGATTGTGTAGATGGATGCATACTCATATTAAGGCCTCAACGCCACCGAGGTGGTAAAAGTTTTTTGGTAGTCGTACTCATTCTTACTGTTGGGGTTAGTACGGGTCACGGTAAAACTAATCTGTACAATCCCTGCGGTTCCTGGGCGTGTGAGGTTTTTAAACGTCAGGCCGCTCAGCGTTACCTTACTATTGTTGAGCGTCACCGCTGCCCCAGCTCCTTCTTGCACCTGCGCCCCGCCCCCTCCAGCGCCGGTGACGTTGGCGTACATCGAAAACTCAATACTTTGGTTGGTACCGCTCCACGACGCCGGCCACGTATTAAATGTTTGGGTTGTAAACATAGACTGGTTGGTAGTACCGGTGTGGAATTTAAGGTTGTTGTCGGCATTATTGCCGGCGTTTGTGTTATACGCCAACCAATATACCTGCCCGCTCGTGACGCTCACTGTGGATATAGGGAAAGTGTTCCAGGCATCGGCCGTTAAGGTCACACTCGCACTACTGGCGAGGAGCGTGGTGGGCGACGAAGTGCCGCTATAAATCGCCATTTGGCCTTTGTTGTTAGGGCTGACATCGAGCGGCGAAGCAATGTAGGCATTGAGGGTAGAGATTGTCCCGCTTGTAGCCGCCGTGAACTTGGTGGCGTTAATACTGTTAAGATCGGCGCTATCTGTACTGGTTCCGATGGTGTTGTACCCGAGTGTGCCACTAGCGCCGGTCGGACCAAAGGTGGTAGGGCTGAGCGCGGCAGTAGGCACCACAACCGTCAACGACGAACCCGACGTGCCAGTCGTGGGCGAGGTAATAGAGGTTGCATTACGGATAGTTTGCGACATCATCTCCATAATTGCCGTCCCCTGCTGGTTGACTTCAACAATGCTTTGGTTCTTGAGCCGGGCATCGGCAGTGGTTGCAAAGTAGGTCGTTACCGATATAAGCAACGCTCCGACCAGACTGATGTAAAGCAGCAGCTCGATAAGTGTATAGCCGGTTTGGCGGGCAGCGTGGCGCATAGCGTTAGTTGGGCCTCACAACTAACGCCTCGAGCGTATCAGCGGCGCTAGCCCCAATCACCACATTTTGGGAGGTGCTGTAAGCGACGCCGTTAATGGTGCTGGTGGTACCGGTAATATCGAGCGTTTTAGACAGAGTCATGGCCGAAGGCGTAGTGATGGTAACTGCTTGGAATTCGCCGGTTGTCGAGGCCGTACCCAGGAAAGCGAACGTGCCGTTTAGATCGACCGCCACGTCGTTAATGACACCGGCAGCGGTAAAGGTATTGAGAAGGGCCGGCAGCGCCGGGTTAGCGACATTAACAGCACTGAGGGCCGTACCTTGCCCCACGTACACAACCGTTCCTTGCCCGGTAATGGTCGTTGCGTCGGTCGTGCCCGTAAGATCAAGCGACCCGGCGAGCACCGGCGACGCGGGCAGCGACACGTTAATAACCAGCAGCTCGGTGGTATCGGCCCCGCTGGCCAGGTAAGCGTAATTATTTGCCACATACACCTCATTCATATTGACGTTATTGTTGTAAGCGCCCTTAAGCACCGGCGACAACGGGTTGCTGACATCCACAATCGTCAGCTCGCCGGTAGCGGTGTTAGCGGCTCTGGCTAAATAGGCGTAATTGCCTACCACATAGACCCCTTTTCCCGCACCGGCTGTTCCCGCTGCATTAAAGGTCGATTTGAGCACCGGCGTAGCCGGTGTGCTGATATCTATAATTTGCAGCTCGCCAGTAGTGCTCGTGTTAGACACATAGGCGTAGTTACCTTTTACAAATACATTGCTGGGGTTGCCGGCAAGGGTAAGCGACCCCGTGAGCACCGGCGTAGCCGGCGTGCTGATATTGACCACCGCAAAGTTAGGCGTACCGGTGTTGCGCGCGACGTAAGCGTAGTTACCGGCAATGGCCACTTTAGTGGCGTCGTTAGTGCTGCTCAGGTCCAGGGCGCCTGGCTGCGTCGCCGCCGACCACAGCTTGGTGCTGGCTACCCAGTTGTCTATTTGAGTCACCGCCGTAAGCGTGTCGTTCCCTGTGCCCCCGTTCCAGGTAATGGTGCTCGTTATGGTTTTATGGTTAGCGTCGATACCGCTGGCTACCGTAACCTGGCGTGTATAAATGCCGCTTACATCATTCGTGCCCGAAAAGGTCCAGATATTACCACTCTGCACAATGCCGTACGTGCCGTTTACCAGGTTAGCAAACGCCGCCCGGCCAATGCTGCGGGCCGCCTCCAGCCCCTCGTCGGCCAAAAGCGCCGCCCTGGCCCGGTTGCCGGCGTCGTCGGTCGAAGCCCGGCCATACACCAGCGCACCAATCAAACCTGTTACCAGTATGGCAAACACAGCTACCGCCAGCAGGAGCTCTACCATAGAAGAACCTTGTTCGGTATGGCCATAATCGCGGCGCGTTAGGTGTACCATATTAGTAATCCACCGAGCCTTTGGCGTTAATAGTAATGGTGCGCGTATCGTTGCCGCTAGTGAGTGTAATGCTGCCGGTGGTGTTGGGTATACCGGTAAATTTGGCAAATTGCACCTCACTGAGGCCCGAGGGTGTCTGGTAAATAGTGTTGGTCTCGTCGACCGTTGTATCGCGCCCGGCAAAGTTGGTGCCCTTAAAAAGGGTGAGCGTCGATGACTGTATCTCGACACTCCAGGCGTTGTCGCCGTTCATGTTGCGGGCGTAGGTTTGGGCGCGTACCAGCATGCCGGCCAGCGACTGGGCGGCAATATCAAGGTCGTTGCGCCGGGTAAACGACTGGTACACCGGCACAGATAATGCTACCAACATGCTCATAATTGCCACCGACAGCATAATTTCGATCAGCGTAAAACCGCGTTCGGCGCCCGCCGGCTTTGGCTCTCTCGCAACAAGACTCGTCCACCGGGCCCGCCCTAACGTGCTAGCCATTAAGCCCGCCCACCAGACTGTAGATAGGCAAGATGACGGCCACAGCAACAGCCATAACGCCGACCCACACAATAACCAGCAAAATAGGCTCCATGACCGCCTCGAGGTTGGCGGTGGTAACATCGGCTTTCTCCTCGTAGATGGTACCGATCGTTTCCAGGGTTTCTGGCAAGGCGCCCGAGCGCTCGCCGGCAATAATCATTTGTTGTACGGCCGAGGGCAGCAGCTTGGCGGAATTTTTGTATTTGGACAAGCTGTTACGGAAACTGTAACCATCCTCGAACGCCTTAACTAAATAGGCATAAAATTTCTGGTAGTTGGGCGCCGATGTAGCCCGGCCTAAAAGCCCCAAAGCCTGCGTAACCGACAGCCCGGCTTCCAGCAAGGTGCCAAACAAATAACCAAAACGAGCAATCTCCACCTGATACATGAGCTTCTTTACCCCCGGAATATGAAACAGCAACTGCTGGCCAGCCCACTTGGTTTTAGGCGCCGCAAACAGCACATAGGCGGCCATAATCAGCATGATGACAAACAGCGGCACAGCCCAAAAACCGCTATGCTGCAAGAAGTTACCAAACCCAATAAATATGCGCGAAATAAGCGGCAGCTTAATGCCGATCTGCGAAAACGTGACGCTCAAACGCGGCAGTAAAAACCAGGCGACGCCCAGACCGACCATTGCCGTAACACTCAGGACAAAAGTTGGATAAATAAGCGCAGAGCGGACCTTGGACTTAAAAATACGCTGTTTTTCTTCCTGTTTGGCTGCCACACGCATGTTTTCGACCAGCTTGCCGGATTGCTCGCCCAGTTGCACAAGCGCCAGTGTTTGGGTCGAAACCGACCCGCTCCGCTCCAGAGCTTTCCACAGCGGCAATCCGTCTTGGATGTCGTCCTGCATTTGCTGCATAGCCCCCTTGAGAGCGCGCGAGCTGGCCGCTTCTTGCTGGGACTGCAACGCTTCGCCCACCGGCACCCCGGCCTTAAGCAAAAGCGCGAGGTTGCCAATAAAATATTCTCGGTCTTTTGAGGAAATGCGGTAGCGCGTGACTTTTGCCGGCTTGGCTTTAACTGCGGGCTGGGGAGGTTTGGGGTTATTCTCGGGCATTTCTTTGCTTCCGCGGCGGTTCCACCACCCTTACAACTTCAGCGATGGTGGTGAGTCCAGCTTTTACCTTTTCGATACCATCCTCAAACATGGCGCGGCCGCCCTGAGTGCGCGACAAAGCCTCTATTTCGCCGGTAGAGGGTGTTTTAAGGATCAGTTCCTGCATTTCTGGCGTTACTTCCAAAAATTCGAATAAAGCACTGCGTCCGTTAAAGCCGCTGTTGTTGCAAATATTGCATCCCTTGCCGGCATAGACGCTGTCGTTCACACTAAAGTAGGCTTGCAGGTCGGGCACCCCGGGCGGCAAAGCGGCCAGGGCGTCTTTGAGCGGAACGCTGTAGCGGCAGGAGTTGCATATCCGGCGCACCAGGCGCTGGGCGATGACCACTTCCAGCGTCGATGCCAGCAAAAACGGTTCGATGCCCATTTCGATAAGGCGGGGCACGGCCGTAGCAGCGTCGTTGGAGTGAAAGGTCGACAGCAGCAAGTGGCCGGTTAAGGCAGCGTTAACCGAAATTTCGGCGGTTTCGCGGTCGCGGATTTCGCCCACCAGGATAATATCCGGGTCCTGGCGCACAATCGAGCGCAGACCCTTGGCGAAAGTCATATCGGTTTGCTCGCGCACCTGGATCTGATTAATGCCGACCATTTTATACTCAACGGGGTCTTCGATGGTGGTGATATTGACGCTCGGTTTGTGCAGCAATTTAAGCAAGGAATACAGCGTAGTGGTCTTGCCCGATCCCGTAGGGCCCACAGTTAAAATCATGCCAAAGGGCTTAGCTGCATAGGTTTCGATCATCTCGCGATGGGCGTCGTCGAGGCCAATGTCACTCAGCGCCAAACCTTGCACGTACGAGCTTAGCACCCGCATCACGACCTTTTCACCGTTTACGGTCGGCACCAGCGACACGCGCAAATCGGTGGTCTGGGTGGCGGTTTTGCGCTGCAAGGCACCGTCCTGCGCGGTTAAATGCTCATCGATGCGCATACCGCTTTCCACTTTAATGCGGTTGAGAATGTTCTCGTAATTGTCTTTGGGCAGTTCACCGGCCTCGCGCAACGAGCCGTCAACCCGGAAACGCACGGTAACGGTATCGATTTGCGGCTCAAAGTGAATATCCGAGGCATGGTAGGCGAGAGCGTCCTTAATAATCTCATCGACTATTTCCGGAGCTACCCGCTCGCCGGTTTTAATAATGTCCGAAAAGCGCGTGGCCAGCGGCTGCTCAAACATTGTAAAGCTGTTTTCGACGTACTCGGGCAGGGTGTAGGCAAAGCGCACCGGCTTACCTTTAAAGAGTGCCTTCAGGGCAGCTTGGTCGGCTTTTTGCGGCACATCGCTGGCTACAATTACCATCTCGGGCGTCTCTTTTACAAACACCACGCGCGAGGCCCGGGCTGTTGGCTCGGGAATAAGCGCAACCTGCTCTTTGGTGATTTGGTTTAACCCAAAATCAGCAAAAGGCAGGCCGTACTTCTCGGCTAAGGCCTGGCCAAGTAACGACTTGGTAAGTACTTCCTGACGAATCAAAAAATCGACATATCCAGCGCTGTCATGGGCAGCGGCTTCGGCGGCCTTGCTGTCGGTTTCGGATATGTAGCTTTCCTTTAGAAGGATAGCCTTGATTTCGTCAATACTGGGATACATAGCCCACTCGCACCTGCCCTGTTGTGTTTAAGCTTTTTTGACTTCTTCGACAATAACCGATAATGGCGTATCAGACTTAATAAAATACTTTTTGGCGCCCAGGCCCAACACGCGCTGTTCGTCCTCGCCTTGGCTCAGGTTAGACAATACAAACACCGTTGGCCGGGATGACTTTTCCTGCAGATGTTCTAAAACCTGGAAGCCGTCGAGCACCGGCATCATTAAATCGAGCAGCACCACATCAAATTCCTGCTCCTCAATAAACTGCAAACACTCCTGACCATTTTTGGCAACAACTGTTTTACAGCCGTCATGCTCTAATTTGAGCTGCAACGCGTGAGCGAGTGGTTTTTCGTCCTCCACAATTAGCACCCGTTTTTGGCTGTTACTCATACACTACTCCCCTCCAATTTGGTCGAATATCACTATTGTATCACGCGAGCTCATGACAACTCCGAAGCTGGTTTACTTTTCCAGGCCTTTGTTTTAACCGGTAAGACAACATAAAAGGTAGTACCCACACTCTCAATCGATTCAAACCACACTTTACCACCCAACTTTTGCACAACCTGTTCGACGATATACAGACCCAGGCCGGTGCCCTCAACATCAAGCACACGAACATTGTCGGCGCGGAACAATTTGTTAAATATTTTATCCTGCTGGCTTTTAGGAATGCCGTAACCGGTGTCGGCCACGCTAAAGAAAACGCTGTCGCCACTTATCTTGGTGTGTCCGGGAACGCTCCGCACATCCTTGGCTGTCGCCGGACGCAAGGTTACCGTTACCCTACCCTTGGGCGGCGTGTACTTAACCGCGTTAGAGATCAGGTTTTGGACTACCATCCGCATAAGCTTGGGGTCGGCCAGCACCACAGGTGTATGCTTGTTAATGTCGTTAACAATCTCTACCTCGCCACGCTTGGCGCCTACGCGTAGTTCACTTTCGATACTGTTAATAAGGTCGGCGATATGGCTGGGGCGCTGGTCGTTGGCTAGTTTGTCCAGGTCCAGACGGGAGACATCGAGCAGTGCGTTAACCAGGGCAATCATTCGCTTCGTCCCCTCTTGTATTTCGTTGACGCGTATCGTCTGTGTTTTGGTGAGCTTGCCCGCTTCGCCTTCCATTAACAGTTCGCTGTTCCAGCTAATAGCGGTTAATGGCGTGCGCAGCTGGTGCGAGGCCAGCGACACAAACTCGGTTTTGGCTCGGTCGAGGGCGTACTCGCGCGATACATCGCGAAACACGATAATTACCCCCAGCAGCTCGCCCCGAGAGTCACGAATGGGGGCGGCGGAGTCGGCCACTGGCAAGCGCTGGCCGTCCTTGCGGATAAGCATGGTGTGGTTTTTCATGGAGGCGGCGTGGCCCTCTAAGGCATGACGTATAAAGGTTTCGTTTACCCGGTCGTTCTTTTGGAATACAAACTTGAGCACCTCTTTGTAGGGCTTGCCCACTGCTTCCTCGGCGCTGTAACCGCTGATTTTGGCCGCTACCGGGTTAAACAAAGTAATGCGCTCTTGGGTGTCTATGGCAAATACCGCGTCGCCGATACTCTTTAAAATTGCCTCGTCTTTAACGCGTAAAGAGACGGCGATATTACGCTCGTTACTCAGGTCCTCGGTCATGCTACCGGCAATAAGCAGAGCCTGTTCGCGTCGCCTGGTTTGGGCCACCACCAGCCAAAACGCCATTGCGGCTAGCAAGCCTCCGCCAATAATTACTGCTAGCGGGATAAACCGCTCCAATCCAATGGGACCGCTGGCAGCCATGCTGTACAGCGATAAGCTCCACTGCTGTCCCGCGACGTTTATCGTTTTAACCGCTAGGGGCTCTTTTTGAGTAAGCGCCACGCCGGGGTTGTGGGTGTAGAGGATCTCGCCGGTGGCTGCATTGCGCACTACGAGGCGGAGTTTTTGTGTAGTGTCGTCTTTAAAAATATCAGTAAATAGAGTACGATTTTCGAAGATTGCATTAATAAACCCCTGGCTCTGGGCAATGCGGTCGGCAACCGTCCGGGGCATATACAGCGGGCCTTTATTGCTATACACCGGCACGCTAATTAAGAACCCGGAGCGCTTTGGCGCCGATGGGCCCTGCGAAGCATTAAGATTGATCGTTTTGCTGGTTTGAGGCTGCCCGCTTTCTTTGGCCGCTTCCAGGGTCTGCATACGTTCGCTGTCGGTGGCTAGATCAAAGCCGCTGCCGGTGGTGGACGGTTCAGAATACAACACCGGGTAGGACGTGCCCGGGTTGGTAGCGGGCTGGATGTTATAGGTCTTGTAACTGGGATAAAGGGCGCCGGCCTCCTTGCGTACCTTGGCCACAAACGTGGCTTTATCTTGGGGTCGTACCGTTGCTACAAAGCTAATCGCGCTAAACCCCGGATAGTTGGTAGCAAGGTTAGAGCTCACAAAGTAGGAGTGGAACTCGGCAGGCGTCACCTCCTCGCTCGACTCAAAAAAAGCTTTAAAATCGCGCAGCGTATCTATATATGCAGTAGTTCTGCCCACAACAGCATCTTGAGCGTCATCAAACTGAGTGTCCACGGCTGCTGCTGCCTGCCGATGTATATCGCCCCGAATTTGGTGCGACGCAACCCCGCTCAAAAGCAAAATAACCGAACTGACTGCAATAGCTGGCCAGTAGGTGGTAAACGTTTTTAGCGCCCGGGCAAAAAACGGCAAAGGCTGCGCCACACTTTGGATGGCATGATTAAGCAGCAAAAAACACAACGCCTCACCAAACGACATGGGTATAAACGCCTTAAGACTATACAGCCGCTCAACCCCAAAACCGTAGCCAATTACAACAGTCACGACGCTTACAAACAGCAAAACCGATAACGCATGGAAGGCGTACTGCTGCCAACGTCGGCGCTGCCCGGTCGCCACCAGTAAAATCATCCCTCCTAAGAGTACGCAACCTACCGCCGCCCGGGGCGCGGTGCGGCCGCTAAAAACTCCGGTTTGCAGATTGTTGCTAAAAAGCCAGGTGTCGGCATGCAGATTAATATGCAGCCCCAGGCCCAGCAGCACCAGCCCGCCAAACAGTACCGCAAGCAGCGCGATACTTACTATATATGCTCTGCGGGCGCGGCTCATGGGCCCTTTGTGCAAAAAGACAATCGCTGCCGCAAGCCCCATAAACAAAAGGGCGAGCACTGGATTGGCCGGTTTTTGGGCCGGAAAAGTAGCCTTGAGCGCTGGTGAGCCAACCGCCCAGCCAATAAGCGCCACGGTGGCAATAGCAATCACTATAACCGCTAGTACCACCCTTGTGTCGGTTTCGGAATGTTTTTTGGCGGTCGAGGCCTGGTGCAGCCAGTTAACAGCTTGTTTTTCGGTACGGAAAAGCCGCGTATAGCCGCCCATGCTGCCTGAACGAATAATGTATTGCGCAATAAGGTTGAGCATACGGCCACCGCCAAACACCGCAATTTTGCGAAAATTAAATGTCCCCAGTTCTTTGGCGGCGCTGCGGGCGCCGCTCGTCTGCCCGGTTACGTCGCTAATATCAAGCAACAGGTAAGGACGCCTGCCGTCTTGGGATATGCGCTGCGCCAGCGCCCGCGTTTCGCGCATGGAACCGTCGACTACACCCCCGGTAATATATCCCGTGAGTTTGCAAACAATGGTCTGGGAGTCCCCCAGCCACACCTTTGCTGACCCCGCACCGGTAGTATGATTTTCTTGTGTCATGAAGCTTATGCTTACTCTTCATTAGCATAGCACTCCCTGTGCCCGGCTACCAAGCAAACAGCAGCATTTTAGAACTAGTTAATTTTTGGCACTACACCTGCCTAAGTTTTAGGCCTTTTTTGTTTCCCAAAAGATGGTGGCGATGTCTTCGATCATGTCGAGCAGCTTTTGACCCTCGGCTGGGTCGGTGGTTTTTTTGCAAGTGCCGGCCTGCTTGGTTGCTTTCCAAAATTTGTCGTGCAGGTCTGGATACTTTTCGAGGTGTTCGGGTTTAAAGTAATCGGTCCACAGCACCCACAAATGGCCTTTAACCAACTCGCAGCGCTGCTCCTTAATAAACACCGCGCGCCAGCGGTCCTCTTCGTGGTCGAGCGCCGCGTATTTTTTCATAATTTCGTGCACGCTTTGAGCCTCTACTTTGGCCTGTACCGGATCGTACACCCCGCAAGGTAAGTCGCAGTGGGCGTAGGCCGGCTTGATAAATGATAATGTCATAGGATTCCCTCCATTACACTTCCCAGTATAAACTATGCTTGGATTTGCCGCGCTAGTGATAGTTGCCACCCTAGCTGCAGCGACTTTACAAAAGGTATTTGCTACAATAGCCGCATGCTACACATCAATAAGGTAAAGGGAGTGGTGTTTGACGTTGACGAAACCCTGCTCGACACCGGTTTAGACGACCGCAAAAATGCCGTCCACGAACAAGCCCGACTGCAGGCCACGTATGAAGCCGGCCGTAAATATAACTTGCCCGCGCTACTTGCCGTCACCCCGGAAGAAAATATTAACTTTTTCCTGGACTCACCCGTGCACTCTCTGGAGGGCGCGCTGTGGTATATGCTGTACGTAACGGGCACGGTCGACAGCGATTTGCTGGACCCGTCGCATCCCTTACTCCGAGAATTAGCCGTTCGTAAAAACATCCTTGCCGAACTTGGTTTGCGGGAGCGAGGCAAGCCGGTGGCGGGAGCCGTGGAATTTATTACCTGGCTGGCCGAAGATCACGGTTTGAAAGATCGCCTGGCGATTGCCAGCACTGCCAGCCGCACCGAACTAGATATTTTCCTAGCAGAAATAACCTCTCTCAAACAATATTTCCCAGACGCGCGTATCTTTTCTAAGGATAATATAACCCATCACAAGCCCCACCCCGAGGCCTTTGATAAAGCATTCTTGTCGCTGGGCCTGCCGGACAGTGCCCGTTCGCGCGTGCTGGCCTTTGAGGACAATCCGCGCGGCATACGCTCGGCCAAGGAGGCTGGCTTGTATACCTGTGCCATTACCACGATCCACTCTCGTGCTCATTTGGCCGCCTTAGAAGTGCCGCCCGATGTCATTGCCGATAGTTTTGCCGAGTTCCGTCGGCTGCTCGACCAGGCCTAAGCCAAAGGCCTAGGCTTTTTTGCTGTGGGCGGCGCGCCACTTGGCGATTTCGGCGTGGTGGCCGCTTATCAGCACGTCGGGCACGGGCACACCTTGGAACACTTCCGGGCGAGTGTATTGGGGGAATTCTATGCTTTGGTCATCCTGCTGGAACGATTCTATTTCGGCGCTGGCTTCGCCGCCCAGGACGCCGGGCAATAAACGCACGACGCTGTCGGCGATAATCATGGCTGGCAGTTCGCCGCCCGTTAAAACGTAGCTGCCAATGCAGTACTGGCGGTCGACCCATTTGGTTATTCGTTCGTCGTAGCCTTCGTAGCGGGGGCAAATAATAATAAGTCCGTGGTCGACCGCGGCCAATTCTTTGGCGTGGGACTGCTTATACACCGTGCCGCGGGGCGTGGGCAGCAGCACAAGTGCACCGGGATCGTTTTGTTTGGCCTGCTCTATTGCCGCTATTAACGGCTCGGGCTTAAGCAGCATGCCGTCGCCGCCGCCATACGGTGTGTCGTCCACCTGTTTGCGTGGCCCCAGCCCAAAATCGCGCAGGTTTATGTAAGTAAACTCTACCGCCTGCTTGTCTTGAGCCTTCCACAGCATGCTGGCGTTAAGCACGCCCGGAAACATTTCGGGAAATAAGGTAATGATCTGGATCTTTTTCATCTGTGTCTCATTATAGTGATGTTGCAGTTGTAAAACAATAGTGTTATAATTTACTTTATAGAAACGCCCTCTGCAGCATGCACAGAAAAACCAGCCGTAGCTACTATTTGTAAATTGTACGCCAGCAGTGTTAAGAGCATAAGGAATCTTGCTCATACTATGCGCGCTCCTTCTCCCTACCTGCAAGGCCCTGACTCATCAGGCTTACTGGCGCAGGTACAGCGCATTCAAGGAAATACGGCCGACAACTACGACCGCACAGCAGATCAAGGCGCCCAGCGTGCGGAGACTATCGTGCCTTCTGAACGGCGCTGCGCGACGTGCCCCCTAAACGGCCTCGTTTCGCGCCCAAGCTAAACATTTGTGGCCAGACAATTCCTCCTCAATATCACCTAGTTTGCATGCCACGACACAGAGATAAATAAAAAGACCCCGAATAAACGGGGTCTTTTTATCACATATAGGGCTCCCAAAATATTCATTTGTTGAATAAATTGGCTCGCATGAGCTCATAGGTTTTTGTTTTTATAAAGTGCTCAGTCGCAAACGACTAGTGGTTACTATACGCAACTTTGCGCGGCAACGCAAGCCCTACACATCGAGGTCGTCGAGGTCGGCAAGTTCCTTGCGGGTTTTGCTCGCCAGGCTGCTCTCGCCGCTGTCTTCGGCGGTGGCGGCGGGCTTTGGCGCTGGGGTGTCGTCTTCGTCTGTTAGGTCGTCGTCAAGCTTGGGGCTGGACGGTGCGGCCGTGTGGCTGTCGTCGCCTGCGCCCCTGTCGTCGCTCGCGGCGTTATCGTCGGCGTGGGCCGGGAAGGCGGGTGCGCTGCTGCCAGCACCTGGTTCACCGTTGTCGATAATCTTTAAGTTATACCGGGCGTCATTTTTGGTGCCTAGGGCGCGCAGCAAGGTGCGCAAGCTCTGGGCGGTTGCGCCCCGCTTACCTATAACGCGGCCCAAATCTTCGGGGTCGACGGTTAGTTCTAATAACACGCCCTTTTCGTCGATACGTCGCTCGATGCTCACCGCATCCGGTTTGCTTACCAGTGACTTCACGATGAATTCGACGAATTGTTGGTCAATACTGCTCATGTCAGAATGCTCCTTCGCTTACTGGTCCTATCTATTATAGCAAAACAGGGAACCCCTGTGTTGATTCGGGCGTTCCCTGCTCTGTTAAACGGCTAATTATTTCTTGGCTTCTTCTGTCGAATCTGCGGCTTCGGCAGCAGGAGCTTCTTCGGGAGCTGCGGCTTCGGCAGCAGGTTCAGCAGCTGGCGCCTCGGCGACAACAGCTGTGTCTTCGACAGGAGTTTCGGGGCTTTCGGCTACGGTTTCTGCAACAGGTTCCTCGGCCTTAGGAGCTTCTTTGGGTTGGTGCTTGCGTAGTTTTTCGGGATTTTTGAGTTTGCCGGCCTTTTTGGCGTCAACTTCAACCCAGCTGGGGAGCTTTACGCCTTCGTGCTTAAGCAGCGAAGCGGCGCGGTCGGAAGGCTGGGCACCGTTCTTTAGGAATGTAGCGGCCTTTTCTTTGTCGAGTACGGCAGTTTTAGCGTGGGGATCGTAGGAACCAAGGAAAGCGACTACCTTACCGCTGGTAGGCGTCACCCGAGAATCCTGTACAACAACACGGAACATAGCGTGTCCTTTACGGCCGGTGCGTTGCATGCGGATAGTCAACATAGTGTATTGTAATTCTCTCTTTCCTACTGGTTACCAGTTACTAAACAATCTGTCGTATATTTTACAGATAACCACCCCTGATGTCAACCGTTTGTCGCGCTGGCGTCTTCGCCAAGGGGCAAAAAGAGCATTTGCCGCTGCGGTTCAATGCCTGGGTAATTGTCTGCATCTAACTGATCTCTTAACCGGTCGTCTGCGACAAAACCTTGCCTGGCAAAATACTCATCCATTCCGGGAGTGAGCAGCTCCACACCGAGCGCCGTGGCACCGGATGCTTTGGCAACGTAGGCAAAAAGTTTAACCATGTCGCCGCCAATGCCTTGCCTGCGGTGTTCTAGCGCTACCGCCATCGTGTCGATAAGCACGACAGGGGCGGAGGCTGCCAACTCCTCCCTAATTGTACCGGCAGCAACCAGCCGCCCATCCGATGTTTTATGCCCGTAGCTCACCGGGGCGTTAGCATCTAGGACTGACGGGAACATTGTCACTCTGGTCACGAGGCGGCGCATACTTGATCGATTGGCGGACCAACCGGGGTACAAGCCTTCGGTCACCAAGTCAACGGCAGCGGCTGCGTCAGGAGTGCTCCGATCTATAATAAAAAATTCATGTTCGGCCATGAGGCAAAATCTCCATTATCTATACAAGGTTATAGCACCATATGGCAGCACGAGCAAATAAATACTACCGTTACTGTTCGTAGGTGGTCAGCGCTTCTTCGGCAGCTTTTTGCTGGCCGGTCTGCTTGCTGGGGCCGGTGCCAGAACCCTTTAGTTTGCCATTTACAAACACGCCAACGGTAAAGATTTTTTCGTGGTCGGGGCCCTCTTCGCTCAGTACTTTGTATACGGGCGTGTGGCCTTCTTTGTTTTGAGCAACTTCTTGCAAGTGCGATTTAGCGTCCAGCCAGGAACCGGTCTTTAAAATTTCTTTAAAGGTAACCAAAATACTCTTGGTAATAAAGGCTTTGGCAGCACCGTAGCCCTTGTCGAGGTACAGAGCCCCAACAATCGCTTCGTAGCTGTTGGCCAAAATTTGGGCGCGGGCGCGTTCGGTGCCTTGCTTTTCGCCGCGGCTGAGGCGCAGTAGTGGCTCGAATCCAAAACGGCTGGCCGCAGCACCAATGCTTTCGGTGCGCACCAGCGAACTGCGCCAGTTGGTTAATATGCCTTCGGGTTCGGCAAAATTAGCATACAGATACTCGGTGACTACCAGTTCGAGCACGGCATCGCCTAAAAACTCCAGCCGCTCATTGTGAGCGGTGGCTGACTTTTTGTGCTCGTTTAAGTATGAACGGTGAGTAAAGGCGGTGACCAGCAGATCGATATCGTCAAAGACGACTCCTAAAACACTCTGGGCAAAGGCGGTGTACGCGCTATAGTCTTGCATCTCTAATCTTTTTCATTCCCACCAAAATTAATTTTCCAATATCGTCGTAGGCAATTTTATCAATGGCCACGCCGGCCGGCAACCACTTGATGTCGTTTAACCAATCTTCGGGCTCCAGTTTGTTAGTGTCGCCCAGGGCCTGCACCAGGTAAATGTGCATAGTCATAAGCACCAGCGTTTGGCCGCGGCGGTAGCGGAAGCTGACCTTGCCGAGCCAGTTAAAGACTTTCATTTCCTGCAGGCCGGTTTCTTCGCGGATTTCGCGCTCGGCGGTTTGCTTGGGCTCTTCGTTGGGCTCAACGTGCCCCTTGGGGATAGTCCAGCGGTCTTTGGCGTCCTGGATCAATAATATTTCGAGTTTTTGCGTGGCAGCGTCGCGCCGAAAGATCACCCCGCCGGCAGTGGTTTCGTGTACAACTTCTTGGATCGTCGGCCGATAGTTGGCCGCGCTATCACCGCCGCCCCCGCTTACCAGTCGCTTAAAGCCTTGGAGCGGCTTAGGGCGCTTCATGCGGCCTGCTCCTGTTCGGTTTCGACTGTCTTTTGCCTAATGGGTTTTTTGGGCTTGGGGGCGGGCGGTTCGGTAATTTCGCCGGTAATTAAGCGCAAAGCCGTTCCCAGCACACCATTTATAAATTTAGATGAATTTTCGCTGCCAAAGGCCTTGGCCAGTTCAACGGCCTCATTAATGACCACTTTGTGGGGAATTTCTTTTTCGTACTTGAGTTCATACAAACCCATGCGCAGCACCACGCGGTCCATGCGGGCGATTTGGTCGATGGGCCACTCCGGTGCAACCGGCTGCAGTTCGTCGTCCAGTTCCTTTTCGCGCTCGGCAATACCGCGTACCAGCCGCTCGATAAACTCTTTATCGTCGACCGTGGTTTTGTAGCGCTCTATATTGCGGGCCAAAATTTCTTCTAAGTCAAAACTGTCGTCGCCGGCGGCGCGTCGAAAATCCTGCTCAAAGAGCGTTTGGAGTGCAATGATTCGGCCAAGGTGACGATTCGATGCCATGAATGTTTAAGCCCTGCTTACTTTACTAAGTATATCCCGGAAGGACACCCAGGAGCTAGGCGGCTTTTACAGGTTTGGCGCTTTCGCGGCGAGTAGTTACCACCTTTACAGGGGACTTGCCGTTCACTTTGCGAGCCAACTCTAGTACCAAGTGGCTGCGACGGGTGCCGGTGCGGCGGGCGCTTGTTCGTTTCTTTGGTTTACCCATGGGTAATAATACTCCTTGTAGCAATTACTGCTTTTGTAATAATTACCCTCTATTATAGCGCATTTTACAGAGATGGCAAGCGGCGGTCGGACGTGCCGCCACCGCTTAGCCCCGCTAAACGACAAAGCTTACGAGTTTGCCCGGGACGTAAAAGCTCTTTTTAACTTCATGGCCTTCCAGGTAGCCGGCGACGCGGTCGTTGGCCTTGGCGGCAGACACTACTTGTTCTTCGGTGGCGCCCGTGGCAACCTCGACAGTGGCGCGGACCTTGCCATTGACCTGCACGGCGATGGTCATGGTATCGCGCGCCAGGTATTGCTCGTCGGCTTCGGGCCAGGAGGATTTGTGCACTGAGTCTTGGTTGCCCAGTTGATGCCACAATTCCTCGGCAATGTGCGGAGCAAACGGAGCTACCAGCTGCACCACAGTTTGGATGGCCCACTGCCAGGTTTGAGGCGCAGCCGTAAAGCTAAGCGTGGTTTTAAGGCGATACAGCTCGTTGACGGCCTCCATAAGGGCAGCGATGGCGGTGTTAAAGCCCATGTCGTCTAGATCGTGGCTTACCCGGTAAATGGTGCGGTGGATAACGCGCTTAAGCTCTATGTCGTCGGCAGCTTCGGCATCAGCACCCTTGGCCTGGTAATCCTGCGCCAGGGCCCAAATGCGCTGCAAAAAGCGGAAGGCGCCCCCCATACCTTCCACGCTCCAGTTGGCGGCTTGGTTCCAGGGGCCAATAAACAGTTCCATAATACGGATGGCGTCAGCGCCGTAACCTTGCTCGATTAAGCCGCCTGGCTCGATAGTGTTGCCTTTGCTCTTGCTCATTTTGTTGCCGTCCGGGGCGAGGATCATGCCGTGGTTGCGCAGCGTCTTAAAAGGCTCGGCAAATTCGATGAGGCCCTCGTCTTGCATAACCTTGGTCCACATGCGGGCGTATAGCAGGTGCATAACAGCATGCTCGGCACCGCCAATGTAGTCGTCGACGGGCAGCCAGTACTTAATTTTTGCTGGGTCAAAGGCTCGCTCGTTATTGTGCGGGTCGGCAAAACGCAGAAAATACCAGCTGGAACAGGCAAAGCCGTCCATGGTGTCGGTCTCGCGCTGGGCCGGGCCGCCGCACTTGGGGCAGGTGGTGTTGACCCACTCCGGCACGCGGGCCAGCGGGCTGTGGCCGTCGCCGCTCGGTTCGTAGCTTTCCATTTTAGGCAAAACCACGGGCAGCTGGTCTTCGGGCACCGGCACCACGCCGTCGGTGGCACAGTGGACCATGGGGATGGGTGCGCCCCAGTAGCGCTGGCGGCTAATGAGCCAATCGCGAATCCGGTAGCTGTGCACGCGTGTGCCCATGCCCTGCGCTTCCATGTAATCTTTCATTTTTTCGGTGGCATCGTGGATGTTAATGCCGTCTAAAAAGCCAGAGTTAACCATGGTGCCGTCGTGCTCCTGCACCTGCTCCTCGCTCGTAATGTCCGAGGTGTCACCGTCGCTGCTCACCACTACCCGTTTTATGGGAAGGTTAAAGGCCTGCGCAAACTGGAAGTCGCGCATATCGTGGCCAGGCACGCCTACCACCGCACCGGTTCCAAAGCCGGCCAGCACAAAGTCGGACACCCATACCGGCATGTCTTCGCCGGTAAGGAGATTCTTAACATACAGCCCGGTAAAAGCACCGGTTTTGAGGCGTCCTTCTTCCTGGCGTTCAATCTCGCTTTTAGCGAGTGATTTTTGCACATAGTGCTCCACGGCCTGCCAGTGCGAGGACCCGTCCTTGGGTACAATCTCCTGGCGCATAACCTTTTGCACAAACTCATGCTCGGGCGCCAGCACCACAAAGGTAGCGCCGTAGTTGGTGTCGGGCCGGGTGGTAAAGACAGTAATTGCCTCGGTCGTTTTGGCGTTGGTAACGTTATAGGTAATGTTAATGCCGGTTTTGTGGCCGATCCAGTTGCGCTGCATATTTTTAATACCGTCGGACCAGTCGACGTCGTCGAGATCTTTAGCCAGGCGGTCGGCGTACTCAGTAATTTTAAAGAACCACTGCTTGAGCGATTTCTTTTCTACCTGGCTGCCGCAGCGCCAGCAAAGGCCGTTTTCGACCTGCTCGTTGGCCAGAACTGTTTTGTCGACCGGGCACCACCACTGCAAACTTTCCCTTTGGTAGGCTAAGCCGCGCTTAAACAGCAACAAAAAGAACCATTGCGTCCAGCGGTAGTAGTCGGGGTCGGTGCTGTTAATTTCGCGCGACCAGTCGTAGCCAAAGCCCATTTGGGTCAGCTGCTTTTTAAAACGGGCCACGTTGGTGGCAACGGCTTCCTGCGGGCTAATGCCGGTCTTAATGGCATAATTTTCGGCAGGCAGGCCAAAGGCGTCCCAACCCATGGGGTGCAAGACGTTAAAGCCCTTCATGCGGGCGTGGCGGCTCAGGGCATCGCCAATGGTGTAGTTGCGTACGTGGCCCACGTGCATGGCCGCACCGCTGGGATAGGGGAAGTACTCCAGCACGTATTTTTTGGGCTTGCTGCTGTTGTCTTCGGCGGCGTAGAGGTGGGATTCGGCCCATTGGGCTTGCCAGAACGGTTCTATTTCCTTGGGATTGTACCGCTTCATACGGACGCTCCGCTCGTGTCTACAGAAACAGTCCGCAGGACTGTTCTGGGTTCTATTTCCTTGGGATTGTACCGCTTCATACGGACGCTCCGCTCGTGTCTACAGAAACAGTCCGCAGGACTGTTCTGGGTTCTATTTCCTTGGGATTGTACCGCTTCATACGGACGCTCCGCTCGTGTCTACAGAAACAGTCCGCAGGACTGTTCTGGGTGCTGGGTTGGTGGGTTTATAGCGTTTCATATAGTTCTATCCTATCAGCTTCTGGCAGCTTGTGCTCGGCTAGCCGCGTAATAACGAAAATTTCTTAGTTAACATGTTAAGTGTTTCTGTTTCGCCAAATGTAACAATCGTCCAGTATTCTAGGTCGGCTTCGGGAGTTTGGGCCGTGCGTTCTTGTTGCTCGGCATAGGTACCGACCGTCATAGTACTGGTAAAATCGGTAAATTGCAGGCCCTGCTCCAGCAAGTTATTGCGCAGCGTACGCAGCTGATTGCTGTTGTCGGCTTGTAAAATAATAAATGGATTGTCGGAGATGTTGGCGTGCGTGCCGCCGTCTTTGTCGGTATAGTTGCCCAGGCGCAACTGCTCGGCCGGCGCGTACGAGGCTGCAAGCCCGGCCGTGGCGTGCGCCAGAGCGTTCATCACCTGCCCGACCGGGACCTTTTTGTTCACCACCGCCACAAATTTATGAGTAACAGGATTGTAAGCCATGCCAGTTTATTCCTTTTATTTGTCCTTAAATATCGCGAAATGGTAGAAAAATATATGCCCTAGCGGGCGAGGAGGAGTTGGCCAAGCAAAGTAACTCGTGTCATTGCCGGCAATTATAGCGTGATTTGGGACTTTTCTCAAGATATCTCTAAGCGTGGCCGGCTAGGAGTCTTTGCGATCTAACACCATACCGGCGTACGTTTGGTCGAGCGGCATGATCTCAATGTTGTCGATGTTGACATGAGGCGGCTGGTCGATAGCCCAAGCAATGGCGTTAGCAATATCCTCGGGCTGCAGCGGCCGCCACCCCTTGTAGTAGGCGTCGGCCTTTTGCTTGTCTTTAAAACGCACAATCGAAAACTCGGTTTCGGCGGCGCCGGGCTCAATATTGGTTACCTTTATGCCTGTGCCGAATAAGTCGGTACGCAGATTACGCGAAAACTGACGTACAAAGGCCTTGGTTGCGCCATACACATTACCGCCCTTGTATGGGACCGTGGCAGCCACCGAACCGATATTAACAATCTGCCCGCCGCCCCGCTGTTTCATGCTTTCGAGCACCGGCCGCGTCATGCGCAGCAAGCCCGTAATATTAGTGCTTACCATCTGCTCCCAGTCTTCAAACTTTGCCTCCTGGGCAGGGTCCAGGCCGAGTGCCAGCCCGGCGCAGTTTACCAGCACGTCTATCTCGCCCCATCCTTGTTGCTGTAGCTCCTCAAAAAAAGCCGCCACCCCTTGCTCGTCAGTAATATCAAACGCCGCCACATAACAGTCGCCGTGCAACTTGGCCTTGATCTCATCGAGCCGATCTTTACGCCGGCCGACCAATATAAGCCGGTTATTGTCTTTATCGAGCATCCTAGCAGCGGCTTGGCCAAAGCCTGAAGTGGCACCAGTTATAAGAATTGTTTTCATTGTGATGCTGTCTCCAGATCTGTTATATTACATACTTTCCTGTGCGCGCTGGTCCACCAAGCCGCCGGTGTAGGTGGCCCAATATATTTGGTGGCCGTTTTGTAAAATTACCTCTTTGCCAGCGTAGGAGTCGACGTCCCCTGCTACTTTGTTGCGGTATTCTAGGCTGCCTTTTTTGTAGCTGGCCGGGCCGCGGTAAGGTTTGTCTTTAGGTGCGTGCTGCAAGGCTTCACGCAAGAAGCCGTATACCGTGTCGGGGTTAAACTCGGCCGCTGTTACCTGGCCGTAATACACGGTGATCCAAACTGGAGCGTCTTTGTAAAAAATGACCATCCGGCCGCCGTATGGCTCGCCGCCAAAAAAGTTGTCGTGCATAGCCCAGTCACCCTCGGCATAGGTGATGGTGCGCGAACCGTCGTCCTCTTTACGCGTATTGGCCGTGCCAGTGGCATGCGGCATGTTGGCGCGGTAGAGGAATTGCCTAAGTGCAGTAAGATTAATGTGCGTATTCTTCATAATCTCATAATACCTCATCCGGATTGATGCAAAACCTATCAAGATAACTTTGGCGACCTAATTTTTATTTAGAACAAATAAAAAGGCCTTCCGCTGGGTAGCTTAGAAACTACAGTGCCGAAGGTCTTAACCAATATGTTAATTCTCGGGCTCGTAATTGTCAACCCGCATATCGGACAGAACCCCCAAGTAACCCACCCCTCAGGCTATCGGCCAAAAAACAGGCCGGGCTGGCCGGGCGGCAAGTTGAGCAGATCGCTCACGGTAACGAAGTGATAGGTGCCTTCCAACTGCTGCAAGAGCGAGTCGAGCGCTTCGGCGGTGTACTGCTCGGTGTCGTGCAGAATAATGACGCCGCCGGGTTTTACGGTGCTGCTGAGGTGGTCGACGATGTTTTTGGGCTGCTTGACGTTCCAATCTTCGGGGTCGATGTTCCAGCGTACCACGCTGAGCGGCACGTTGCTCATAACGACGTCGTTAATGGCGCCGTATGGCGGCCGGAAAATGGTAGGCACCGGCACATTGGCCGCGCTTATGACCTGTTGGGTGTGGAAGATCTCCTCCCGGATTTGTGCGGGCCTGAGTTTAGTAAAGTCGGCATGGTCCCAGCTGTGGTTGCCAATTTCGTGGCCGTCTAGGAACTCGCGCCGGATAAGGTCCGGGTGGCGTTGAGCATGCAGCCCCACTACAAAAAAGGTGGCCTGCACGTGGTGGCGCTTAAGCGTATCCAGGATACGGGGCGTAAAGTCGGCGTCCGGGCCATCGTCGAAGGTCAACGCCAGGCAGGCTTGCACGCCGCAATCTATTGGGCTATTGGGCTGGCTTGCCGTACTGGGCGCTTCCGGCAGGCTCGACGCAAATGGAATAGCCTGCCCGGAGGGGGTCTGCACCGCAACCGGCTGTAATGGCCCGGGACGACGCAGCGCCAGCCAAACGCCCAAGCCAACAAACGCAACCGTCAAAACTACGACCCACAACTGCGGTCGTTTTACCCATCCCCGGTCCGTGTGCTTTTGGCGTTTCATACTGCTTAGGTGAGTTTAACGCAAAATCATGATGATTGCGAAGTACGAGCTTAGAACTGCTTGAGAAAGTTAGTAGTAAAGACTGTGCTAAGGGTCTGCCGTTCGGTAAATCGGGCTTCGGCCAGCTCTACCAGACGGGTAACCAGCTCGACATTCGATATGCCTTTTTTGCGCCAGTTATGAGCGTACAAGCTGCCGGGCAGCGGATTGGCTTCGTTAAAATACACCGTGCCGGTTTTGCTGTCTATGAGCATATCCACCCGCGCCAAGCCCTGGCAGCCGAGCGCCCGGTAAGCGGCCAGGCCGGTGGCTTCGGCCTTTTCGTACAATGCGGTCGGGATATTAGCCGGAATAGTGCTGTAACCCTGGGCGCCCTGCTTGCCGCCCATTTTCTTACCGCCCTGGCCCAGATATTTGGTGTCGAAGTCAAAAAAGTCTTCGGCGCCAACTAGGGGCTGCTCCAGGTAAGCGGGAGTTAGGTCGTGGTTGCCCATAATCGGCAGGGTTACCTCAATAAGGTTTTGCACGGCTTCCTCAACAATAATCTCGTTGTCGTAGCGCGCTGCAACCTCTAAGCCATTGCGCAGCTCGGTGTCGTTTTTAACGCGGGAAATACCAATGCTCGACCCAAGATGGGTGGGTTTAACAAACAACGGAAACTTCAGTTTTTCTAGACTTTTTTTAACGACAAACGACAGGTCACGTTCTATAGTCGACCGGTCAAAAAATTGGAAGGCGCTTACTGGTATGCCGTAGCCTCCCACAACCACTTTGGCAAGTGCTTTGTTCATAGCAAGCGCCGCGGCTTCCATGCCGCAGCCCACGTAAGGCACGCCGGCCATATCGAGCAGACCCATAAGGGCGCCGTCTTCGCCGTAGGTACCGTGCATGCTGGGGAACACCACGTCGATGCTGCGGTGCTGTTTGCGCCCGGCTAAACCGCTGGCCTTGCTCAGCATCATGCCGCCGTTAAATTGCACGCTGGCCGGCTGGGTGCGGCTGGTAAAGCGCTCGATCTCGCCCGACGTAAACAGGTTGATGTCTTTCAGTTTATCGTCCCAAAACCAGGCGCCGTTTTTGGCGATATATACCGCCTCTACCCGGTACTTTTTGGATAATTCTAGGGGTTTGATGATGTTTGCAAGCGCAGTGACGATTGATACGTCGTGTTCGGCCGACCGGCCTCCAAAGATAACGGCAATTGTTTTCATACTCCTACAATAACAATTTACCCCAGCAATTTATAGGAGCAATTTACTACTACAGTCCGAGGCACGACTACGGTCGTGGCGGAGGCGGTGGGGGGAGGGTGCCGGGCAGCGACGGGGGTTCCCACTGCGGCAGTTGAGACTCAAGCTCTCTACAAGTTCTAATAATATACAGCTCAGTTGCTGGGTCGGCGGGCGCAACGCGAGCACCGGGCAGCGCATTTGGAACATACCGCATTAATGCCGTGTCCATTTCTCCGTTGTTAGCTCGGTAATATGCATCGGGCGGCGGCTGCGTAGGAGCCAATTCGCGCTTATATTCTCCCGTGGCGGGATTATACTTCAAAATATCTGCCCGTATCGTTGCAACTCCGGTGGCAGGGTCATAGCTAAAGGCAGCCGGGTGGTCGGGATTATCGGGGTCGAATCCTTGAGCCAGGCAGCCCTTGCCCTTTACCCACTCCTCCACGTAGTCGGCTCGGACTATCGCCGGGTCGACCCCTCCGTCGCCGGCCCGGGATTCGACCTTGACCAAACCGGGAACTAGCAGCGTAGCCGCAACTAGAGCAATGGCCGTCGATATTGTCCGTCCACGGCTACTAGACTCTCCGGAAGGAATCTTTGTCATAGTGCATATTATACAATTATAGGCTCAGAAAATCAAGTGCTCAAGCGTAATTGTCGGGCCAGTCGTTTTGCATAAGTACCAGGTCGCCGGTAGCTACAAAAAGCTGCATGTTGGTGTAAAAGTTGAGCGGGTCGGTTTCTATAAGCAGCTCGCCTTTAAAATTGGCCGCTTCCAGGCCTTTTTGGATGAACGCAGTAACCGAATTTTTCATGAGCACCACCATGTCGGGCTGGGCCGCAGCAATAAGCCGGCCGACCGTTTCGTGGATGCGGGCCGTGTCTTTGCCTTGGTCGACCAGGCCGGGGGTCACGTAAATTTTGCGCTTGCCGGGCAACTCTTTAAGCAGCTGGGTACCGGCGCGGATGCCTTCGACGTTGCCGTTATAAGTATCGTCGATTACCCAGGCGCCGCCCAGCACATACGGCTGCATGCGGTGCTCAAATGGCTGCGTTTTAGCAATGCCAGCCTCTACCTGGCACTTGGTAAGGCCAAATTCGATCGCCAGCGCGGCTACGAGCGCCAACGGGCCCACCTGGTGCCGGCCCAGCAAGCCGCTGGCTAACTGCAATTTGTCTTTACCCTTTTGCATAGTAAAGCGAGTGCCGTCTAAGTTAACGCGCACACCACTAATCTTCCAGCCCAGGGCATATTTTTCGCCATACAGTTGCTGGCCGGGGCGCACAAACGGCAAGGCGTCGGGCGATTCGCTGTTAATGTACACCTGGCTGGCTGGCACGCTGCTCGCCACGGCAAAAATATCCCGGCCCGCGGCCGTAACTGTTTTATATTTGTCAAGGTGAGCGGGCGCCAAACCGGTAATAACGGCGTGCGTGGGCTGGGTAACGCGGGCAAAGCGGGCAACGTCGCCGGGCTCACCCTCGCCGTATTCGATAATCAGTATATCTTCGTCGCCGTGCAGGCGGTTTACAAAATTGGCATGCGAAATGGCCACGTTTTTGTTGGCGGGCGTGGCGGCAACTTTCTTGCCTTCGCCAAGCACGGTTAAAAGCAATTCTTTCATGCTGGTTTTACCATAACTGCCGGCTACCGCAATTTTGGCACCCTTAAAGTTGGCAAAGGCCGCGCGCGAAGCTCGCACCGCGCGGCGCTGACGCGGCTCCACAATAAAAGCCCGTCCCAGCACAATCGGCACAGCCGCGGCATGCGCCCACACAACCGGATACGCCAGCAGCAAAGCCGCTCCAAAGGCCAAACCGCCGGTAAAGCCACCGCGCAGCGAGGCAGCAATAAGCCCCATCCCCAGCAAAATTTGAACCAGCATTCCCACCCGAACCGCCAGCAACAGCAACCGGGCGGCCTTAGTAGGCTCCAAGGTACGGCGGTACATAACTCGTTCAAAATGACTGGTTTGCCAAAACCATCTTAGGTACGGCCCCACGCTGTATTCGGTATTTTGCAGCATGTACACAATCGCCGTGGGATAATGCCAGGAATACAGGCTAAGGAGCCCCCGCAGGGCCGATTTCATGCTATAAACTCCGTTATTGCCGCGGCCACTTCTGGGGCGCGGTCCAGATGTACAAAATGCCCAGCCCCGGGTACAACCTCAAATTTGGAACTGCGAATGAGTTTGTGCAACGCCTGACCGTAAGCTACGGGCGTGGCATCGTCTTGTTTACCATATATAAGCAGCGTGGGGAGGGTAAGCCGGGCTGCATCGGCACGAATGTCGTCGGTTACAATTTTTTTAAATGTCTCCTGCAGATGTTCGGCTACGAGCATGTCCGAGCCAACGGTGTGGTACACCTTGCGGCGTATTTTGTCCTTCAGCACCTTGGGCAGCGGCGTTACCAGAGCCTTGCCCGCCTTGGTAATGTAGCGCAGCAGCTTAACACGCCCCTTGTAAGTGCCGCGGATACCAGCGCTGGCTAGTAGCACCAGTTTGTCGGCCTGCAGCACGCCAGTCGCCAGGCCGCGCACAGCGATTGCTCCGCCGTTGGAATGCCCAACCAGGACTGCTACGCGAGCGGCGTTAATTTTTCGCAAAAAATGGGCGGTAAACTCGACATAATCATTAAGCCCCCACACGCTGGGCGGCGATTCGGTATTACCAAAGCCGGGCAGGTCAAATGTCATAACCTGATATTTTTTTGCGAGATCGCGCTGCAAGGCGCTCAGCCCGGCAGCGCTATCTCCCCATCCGTGCAAAAGCAATACAAGCCTACCCTTGCCCTGCACTTCGTAGTGCGTTAACAGCGAATCAACAACAACTTGCATTACTACAATTATACGCTTTAAGCGGTCGCACAGGTACCCTTACCTGGCCGCGGCCGAGCTATAAAATCGACCATACCCATATATCTACAGCGAGATACCGCTGCCCTGCAAGTCCTGCAAGAATTGTGTATTGGCGCTTCCGCCGGCACTACCTACCGGAGTTTTGCTGCCAAATACCTGGCCGAGTACTTGCAGCAGCGACTGGGCATCAGCTGGCTTTTCGACGCTCACGGGTTTGTTTAGGTCAAATAAGGTAACTTGCAGGTCAACTGTAGTGTCGCTGTTTTTGACGGTAAATGCCAGCTGGTTGGGCAATTTTGTGTCTTTGGCGATCCATATATCTACGGGGTACTTCGTAAAGTCCACGCCGTCTACGGACTTATTAAAACCCGTCACTTGGTCCTGGGTGATCTTTAAATCCTTAATATTGGCATCTTTGAGGTCGAGGTAGGCAGCTTTAAGCTCGGCCTTGTCGGCCACAACTTTGTAGTGGTAGCTGCTCGCTCCTTTAATAACTTGGTCGGGCAAGGTTTGGGTAACCATTAAGAAGCGGTGTTTTTTATAGATATCCCCGAGCTTTTTCTTGTCGGCCGTATTAGGCTGCGCGACACTTGGCAAGGGATTAGTAACGTTCATGCTGGTAAGCAAACTCTGGTTTATCTCAATCCAGTGCCCGTTTAAGGCCGTAATAAACGGTGCAAGGGCCTGCACATCGGCGTCGTTTATACCACCTAGTAGTTGCTGGTAGCCGTCCAGGCCGCCAACCTTAACGTAATAGCTGGTGCCGTTGACACTGCGTGCTTCGAAAGTAATTTTGGTTACTAGTGCGTCAACATCGGCGTTTATTTGGACCGCGCCTTGGTCATTGGCCTTGCCGCTAAAATTACTGGTGAGAGTGAGCTTTTCGGCCGTGGAAGTAAACTTGGCTTTGCCTTCGAAATAGCCGCTTTTAATATCGTTGTCGACAAACAAATTACTGAGCGCGGCGGCCAGCACGTTGTTAGGTTGGCGGGGCACATAATAACCAAAATAGGCTGCGGCAGAACCGCCGCCCAAAACAAGCACGGCTGCGAGGGCAAATAAGCCCATAAACCACTTTTTCTTGCCAGCTTTAGGTGTGGCCGACGACCCTACGGCCTCGCTGCCAACAACCGGGATAGACGGTTCTGCGGGGACAGCGGGAGCGGCAGTTGCGGGGTGCGGCATATCTGGCAGGGGTGCGGCTATTACGGGCGTAGCTGGTGATTCGGCAGGTTCAGGCGAAGTTTGGGTTGCAGCGCTTAGCCCTTCGCCGGGCGTGCCGGACCATACACTGGCGGTGGCGTCCTGCTTCGGGGGCTCTGACGGGGTTGCGGCAGCGGGCGCGGCGGTAAGCGAAGCTACACCAACATCAATAGCAGGCGGAGCCATTGGTGAAGCGTCGCTGGCGGCAGCGGGCGCAGCCGGTTCGTTCATGGCTGGAGGCGTCGCAGGCACGGCCGAGGCCGCTTCGGGTTGGGCGAGCTTATCGGCCTCTTGTTTTAAACTGGCTAACAGGTCGTTGGGATTGTCGAAAGAAGGCGGGACGTCGGTGCTGGCTGCCGCCCCGTCTTGAGGTGTTGGTTGCGGTGCGGGTGTTTTTTGGGGATCCATGACGACTTTCTTTCGTTTTAGTACTACCCCTACACACTAGCATATGCACGTTGACGCGCCAAATAGCCTCAAAAACTACCCTTCAGCTACTACTGCTGGAGGGTAGTAAGCCGTTTTTGGAGTTCGGTTAGCGGCACGGTTTTACTTGGCACGATAATGCCCACCGGCACATCGTAGGCGGTGTAGGTTTGCGTCACCGTTGCCCCGGTTGTTTGAGCTTGTACCAGGTGGTGCGAGCGTACATCGACAGTCAAATGAATACTAAAGGCCGGTTGGTTGGCAAACGCCGCGGGGTCGATACTGTCGAAGGTATGCAGGCCAACGTTTTTGGCAAAACGCTTCATCATGTTGGCATATGCCACGGGCTGCATGGTTACGTCGTATCCGTACTGCAATCTTCCTTTAACGGTCGCTTTTTTTACTTTGTCGAATGATATTTGGTACAGGTTGTCGCCGTGCAGTTGCTGCACAAACTTGGTGCGTAGCGCAGGGTTAAGGTTGCCAATGGGTACGGCAAGTCCGCCCAAAGGCAGGCCGGTGCCCAGCGCCGCCTGGGGCAGAAGCCGCGCCGAAGGGTCGTTGCCGCCCGTGGCCCATACGCCAAGGACGCTCGTAAAATTGAGCTTTTTGCCGCTGGCGCTCTTTTGGACAGTGGCGATTGAAGTATAGCGTGTGTAGTCGCCGGTAGGCACGCCGACCGATTCGTTGGTAACGGTTGTACCGGTTTGCGACAAGTGCGTAAGGGTGCGGCTGATGTTGGGCGCGCCAAACGAATACTGGACGCTTTCGCGGGCGGTTGTCCCGTTGTTGTTTTGGGTTGCGTTAATGGTCACGCCGCTGGTGGCTAGGCTTTGGTTAATCATTCCCCAAAAGGCGCGTTCGGGATTATTGCTCAGGCGGTAGCACCATAAAACGCCAGCGACCACTGCAAACAGCAACCCCAGACTGCCCCAAAAGTACGGCTTGGTTGCGAGATTTTTTACAGACATGCTGCTATTGTAGCAGACTCACCTTGCGGAACCCGCGCCATTATTTGGTTTGACGCCTGAGGGTTACAGCTCCCAGCAACACCGCTACAACCACAAAGCCCAGCACCACCATAACATCTATATATGTCCGGTGGCCCAGCACGGCCTCGCGCGAGACATGGGTCATGGCGTCGACTGCGTAAGTCAGCGGCAAACAGTTAGCCGCCCAGTGCAAAGCCGTAGGCAGCTGGGCAACAGGCACGAGCAGCCCGCACAGTAAAGACTGCGGCAAAATAAAGGCCGGCATAAATTGTACGGCTTGGAATTCGGTGCGGGCAAAAGCGCTAGCTAGCAGCCCCAGGGCGGCGCCGAGCAGCGCATCGGCCAGTGCCACCACCAGCAAAAACCACTCCGGCCCCTGTACCTGCAAACCATAGATATGCACAGCCACCAGGCTGGCAATGGTGGCCTGGATGATGGCCAGCAAGCCAAAACTCAGGGCATAGCCCAAAATAATATCGAGCTTGCCAATAGGCATGGTAAGCAGCCGCTCCAGCGTGCCGCCGGAACGCTCGCGCAGCGTCGCAATAGAGGTCACCAAAAACATCACTACAAAGGGGAAAATGGCCAAAAGCGACGGCCCGACCCCGTCAAACACCTGCGGTGTGTCGCTGTATATCCAGGCCAGGAGCCCAAGCAAAACCACCGGCACCACAAACAACAGGCCGAGCGTCCGCTTGTCGTGACCCAACTGCTTGAGCACGCGGGCGGTGGTAGCGAGTGTGCGGCGCGGACTCACGACCGCCCTCCGGCTAACTTCAAAAAGGCCGCTTCGACGGTTTTTGTGCCCGTGGTGTGTAACAGCGCCTGCTTTGAACTGTGGCTTAATACCTTGCCCCCGCGCAACAGTAGTAGCTGCTGGCATTGCTCGGCTTCGTCCATAACGTGGCTAGATATGAGCAGCGTGCGCCCCTCGGCCGCCAGCCGGCCAAACAACTGCCACAAGGATTGGCGCAGCACGGGGTCGAGCCCCACTGTTGGTTCGTCCAAAATAAGCAGCGGCGGCTCGCCCAGCAGGGCAACCGCCAAGCTAACTCGGGCGCGTTGCCCGCCCGACATCGACCCCACCAGCTGGCCTGCTTGCGGCCCCAGGTCGACCGCTGCAATGGCTCGCTCTACTTCGGCGTTGCCCAGCCCTAAAATGGCCGCAAAATAGTGCAAATTTTGCCTCGTAGTTAAGTCGTCGTACACCGCTGGCGATTGGGTAACATAACCCAGTTTGGTACGCAGCGGCTTGCTGCCCGCCGGCAAACCGAGAACTTGCAGGGTGCCGCTCGTAATACGCTGGGCGCCCACAATCGCCCGCATTAAGGTCGTCTTGCCCGAACCGCTCGGCCCGATTAAACCCGTCAGTGTGCCCGGTGCAAGCTTAAATGTTACGCTTTGCAGCGCATCGGTGTGGCCTTTTACAATCTTAAGCTTATCGGCAGCAACGGCCACGGTATCTTGCATATGGTTTGTATTATTACCGTTACCCATGCCCGAGTCAAATCGGCCATACCGGCCCTGCACGGCCCACAATATCGTCAAGCTTAACTGCCGCCGGTAGTGCGCGTTATGCGCGT